>Ga0207864_1000022_pt1 | contig 284880 bp, 277 predicted proteins | sample HigsolmetaAR202D_FD_184834 | JGI IMG/M metagenome (GOLD analysis project Ga0207864, IMG submission 184834) | Ionic liquid and high solid enriched microbial communities from the Joint BioEnergy Institute, USA - AR20-2-D (SPAdes) (version 2) ... | reverse complement strand
CGCCTCCGTCGTCCCAACTACCGCGACGCCTCCGCCAGCTCCCGCACCGCCGCGGCCATCGCCCGCACGCGGTCCGGGTCCGAGGCACGCCGCGCGTCGGAATCCAATTGCGAAGCCAGCTTCGTCAGCCGATCCCGCCGCGCCTGACCGGTCACCGCCTCGGCCTCATCGAGCGCCGCAGCGATCGCGTTCGTCCGGGCCTCGGGGAGGCCGCCGTTCCGGACGAGCTGGTCCAGGTACGCGCGGACCACGGGGAAGGCTGCCGGCCACACGATCTTCGGCTGCGTCTGCGGGTTGTACTCCTCCATGCGGACGAGCTTGGCCGCCTCGATCTCGTTCTTCGAGAGGTACTCGCTCGGCACCAGCTCGAGGACGTCGAGGCCGCGGTCCAGCTCGGAGGAGTAGATGTAACCGTTGTACCAGTACGCTCCCCAGGAGCCGCCCATCACGAGCTTCTCGCCGTCGATCGGGCCGCGGTCGAAGTAGGCGATCTCGATCGGGTTCTCGGGGTCCGTGAAGTCGATGACGTTCACGCCGCCCTGGTACCAGCCCTGGACCATGATGTTGCGGCCGGGCACCGGGATGAGGCCGCCGTTGTGCGAGACGCAGTTCTCCGTCTCGGTCTGCGCGGCCATCATCTTGACGTACCCGTGCTGCGTCATCTTCCCATCACTGCCGATGGTCAGGATCGTGTTGCCGCCGAGGCGGGCCGGATCGCCGAGCCGGCAGCGCGGGGACGTCCCGCCGCCCCACTCATCGGTGAACACGACGATCCGTCCGTCGTTGCTGAAGACGGCGGTGTGCCAGAGCGAGAAGTTCAGGTCCGACTTCGCATCGAGCCGAACCGGCTTCTCCGGGTCGGAGGCATCGAGCAGGATGCCGAAGGTGCCGCACGAGCCGGCGACGAGGTTGTACGCCGGGTACGCGGTGAGGTCGTGGCAGCCTCGCGGGCCGCGGCCGAACCGGGCGGCCGTCGTCTCGTCGAACGCCCGCCCGCCGCGGCCGGGCGCCGCCGGCAGCCCCTCGAAGATGCGCGCGTAGCCGACCACCTCGGCCTGCTCCGGCGCGTCGAGCGGGACGCGGATGATGTCGATCCGGTAATCCGCCGTGTTCGGATTCTCCTCGGGCGTCCCGGTCGAACACTCCGGCATCTCGGACGGATCACGCACTGGCGCGGTCCCGCCCACGTAGATGTAGATCACCCGTTCGTCCGTCGGGTGCGGCACGATCGTGTGCGTGTGCGAGCCGCGACACGTCTGGACGTTCTTGATCAGACGCGGATTGCGCGGATCGCTCACGTCGAAGATCCGAACGCCGAGCATGCGGTCCTGCCCGTCCTGTACGCCCTGCGTCCCGCAGTCTTTGCGCGACCGACGCGACTCGGCGGAGATGAAGAGCAGGTTGCCGTAGATCGACGGGTCGCCCTGGTCCGTCGCGCACAGCACCGAGCTCACCAGCTGCGGCTTCGCCGGGTCGCTCACGTCCCAGATCATGAAGCCGCTGAAGTTGCCCTGGTAGACCAGGTTGCCACGGAACGCCAGGTCCGAGTTCACGAACGTCAGACCTTGCTGGTTGTCGAACTCCGCCGGCTTCGGCGTATACGACACCAGCCGCATGTTCGACATCGCGATCCCTGCGCTGTTCTTCTGGCCGGGGCCGAGGCCGACGCGCGCGTCGTCCAGCGTCGCGACCGTGTCCCGCGCCGGCTGCGCCTTCTGCTGAGCGGCGAGCGGCGCCGCCGACGCGGCGAGCGCGAGCGCGACCGCCGCCGTCCGGGTCAGAGCGTGTCGACCCGTCGTCGAATGACCTTTCATCGGAGTTCGCTCCCTCCTGTGGTGGCAAGCATGGCGAGCATGCCCTGCATGACGTAGATCTCGTCACGCTGATCGGCATCCACGTCCGTGACGAAGCGGAAGAGGTCCGGGTCCTGTGCAGAGCCCGGATCCGAGAACAGCGCCTCGACCATCTCGAGCGCGCCCCGGTGGTGGTGGATCATGAACTCGAGGAACAGCCGGTCGAACTCGGCCCCGCGCGCGGCGTCGAGCCGGGCCATCTGCTCGGGCGTCAGGATCCCGGGCATCACCATGGAGAGCCGCTGCTCCTCGGTGGGCACCGCCTGACCCCGCACGACGAGCCACTGCTCCATGAAGGCGATCTCGTCGGTCTGCGAGATGTCGATCTTGCGGGCGAGCACCCGCACGCGGTCGCCGGCGCCGTGTGAATCCGCCATCCGGGCCATGACGATCGCCTGTGCATGGTGACCGATCATGTGCTGCATGAACTGCACGTCGGCGACGGTGTAGCCCGGGCCGGCGGTGGCGGGGAGGTCGTGCCCGGCCGCGTGCCCGCCCGAGTGGCCACCCGCGTGATCACCCACGTGGCCGCCCGCGGGCGCGTGGTGCTGCTGGTGGTGTGAGGGGTCGTGTTGGTGCCCGGCGCCGTGCTGGCCCGCGGCGTGTTGCTCCCCGGCGCCGTGCCCGGCCTCGTCTCCCTGCGCGTGCGGGGGCGTCTGGGCCGGGCCGTGGCCATGCGCCGGATCGGGGGTGGGCGACGTCGCATCCGCACCGGGCCCGCCTCGCGCCGCGCACGCCGCCAGGATCAGCGCCGCGGCCACCCCTACGGCGCCGACCGCCATTCGCCGCGTGCGCGTCCGGAGTCCGGACACCGCCGGCGAGCTCCGCCGGACCGTGTCGCTTTCGCCCATGGCGCCTCCTTCTTCAGACGGGTTCGCCTAGATCTTAGGCCGACCCGATGCCGGGCGCAACGGGAGCGCAGCAGGGAAGCGGCTTCCTCCTGCGCACCCCGCCTTACGCGCCGACGTACGCCGCCAGATGCTGGCCCGTCAGAGTCGAACGGGCGGCGACGAGGTCCGCCGGAGTGCCCTCGAAGACGATCCGTCCGCCGTCGTGGCCGGCGCCGGGGCCCATGTCGATGATCCAGTCGGCGTGCGCCATGACGGCCAGGTGGTGCTCGATGACGATGACGGACTTCCCCGCGTCGACCAGCCGGTCGAGGAGGCCGAGCAGCTGCTCGACGTCGGCCGGGTGCAGCCCTGTCGTCGGCTCGTCGAGGACGTAGATCCCGCCCTCCTCGCCCATGTAGGTGGCCAACTTCAGCCGCTGCCTCTCGCCGCCCGACAGCGTCGTGAGCGGCTGTCCGAGGGTGAGGTAGCCGAGCCCGACGTCGGCCAGGAGCTCGAGGATCTTGAGCGCCGCCGGCGTCCGCGCTTCGCCCGCGGCGAAGAACTCGCGGGCCTCGTCCACGGACATCCGCAGCACCTGGTCGATGTCCTTGCCGCCGAGCTTGTACTCGAGGACGGACGGCTGGAACCGCTTCCCCTCACAGTCCTCGCACGGCGTCTCCACGGTGGCCATGAATCCGAGCTCGGTCGTGATCACGCCGGCGCCGTTGCAGGTGGGGCAGGCGCCCTCGGAATTCGCGCTGAAGAGCGCCGGCTTGACGCCGTTCGCCTTCGCGAACGCCTTGCGGATCGGCTCGAGCAGCCCCGTGTACGTCGCCGGATTGCTCCGCCGCGAGCCCCGGATCGGCGACTGGTCGATCGACACCACACCCGCCGACGCGGGGATCGAGCCGTGGATCAGCGAGCTCTTCCCGGAACCCGCCACGCCCGTCACGACCACGAGGATGCCGAGCGGGATGTCGACGTCGACGTTCTTCAGGTTGTGCTTCGTCGCGTTGCGGATCTCCAGCTTCCCGACGGGCTTGCGCACCGTCCCCTTGAGCTCTGCCCGGTAGTCGAGGTGCCGGCCGGTCAGCGTGCCGCTCGCCCGCAGCCCGTCGACGCTCCCCTGGTAGCAGACCGTGCCGCCCGCCGCGCCGGCGCCGGGGCCGAGGTCGACGACGTGGTCCGCCACCGCGATCGTCTCCGGCTCGTGCTCCACGACGAGGACCGTGTTCCCCTTGTCCCGCAACCGGAGGAGAAGGTCGTTCATCCGTTGGACGTCGTGCGGGTGCAGCCCCGCGGTGGGCTCGTCGAAGACGTAGGTGACGTCGGTGAGCGGCGAGCCCAGATGGCGGACCATCTTGACCCGCTGCGACTCGCCGCCCGACAGCGTCCCGGTCGACCGGTCGAGCGAGAGGTAGCCCAGCCCGATCTCCACGAAGGAATCGAGCAGGTGCTGCAGCTTGGCGAGGAGCGGCGCGACCGACGGCTCGTCGAGGCCGCGGAGCCACTCGGCCAGTTCGCTGACCTGCATCCTGCACGCCTCGGCGATGTTGATCCCCCGGATCCGCGACGACCGGGCCGTTTCGTTGAGCCGCGTCCCGTCGCAGTCGGGGCAGGTCGTGAACGTCACGGCCCGCTCGACGAACGCGCGGATGTGCGGCTGCATCGCCTCGAGGTCCTTCGACAGGTATGACTTCTGGATCTGCGGGATGAGCCCCTGGTACGTCAGGTTGATCCCGTCGACCTTGATCTTGGTCGGCTCGCGGTAGAGGAGGTCGTGCAGTTCCTTCTCGCTGAAGTCCCGGATCGGCTTGTCGGGGTCGAAGAAGCCGCAGCCGCGGTAGATGCGACCGTACCAGCCGTCCATGCTGTAACCAGGGACCTTGATCGCGCCCTCGTTGAGCGACTTGTCTTCGTCGTAGAGCGCGGAGAGGTCGAAATCGCTGATGGAGCCCATCCCCTCGCAGCGCGGGCACATCCCGCCGAGGCGGGTGAACGTCACCTTCTCCGCCTTCTTGTGCCCCCGCTCGACCGTGATGGCGCCGCTGGCCTTCACCGACGGGACGTTGAAGGCAAACGCGCTGGGCGGGCCGATGCGCGGCTCTCCCAGCCGACTGAAGAGGATGCGCAGCATGGCGTGCGCGTCCGTCACCGTGCCGACCGTCGAGCGCGCGTTCGCCCCGATCCGCTCCTGGTCCACGATGATCGCCGGCGTCAGCCCCTCCAGCACGTCCACATCGGGGCGGGGGAGCGTGGGCATGAACCCCTGGATGAACGTGCTGTACGTCTCGTTGATCAGCCGCTGCGACTCCGCCGCGATCGTGCCGAACACCAGCGAACTCTTCCCCGAGCCCGACACGCCAGTGAACACGGTGAGCCGGCGCTTCGGGATCTCGACGGTGATGTCCTTGAGGTTGTTCTCGCGCGCGCCCTGGACCCGGATGACGTCGTGGATGTCGGCGCCGTGCGCGGTCGCCGGCCGCGGCCGAGGAATCGTCGTCGTGCTCACCGCGCCTCCGTCGCTGTGCTGACCACGTCGCCGGCAACCTCGCCGCGCGCCACGGCACGGTCACGCCGCCGGCTCACATACGGCAGCACGAACAGGTACAGCCCGGTGAAGAGGAGGAGGAAGAGGGGAGGGAGCGGCGCGTACGTGATCCACGCCGGCGGCTCGCCTCCGCCCATTCCCAGCACCACGAAGTTCGCGACCACCGTCAGTGTGAAGACGATCGACAGCCACCGATGCGTCTGCCGGACGACCTTGTTGAGATTCATCGCAGCCTCCGTTTCAGTGACGTGTGCCTAATTCGCGGCCCCGAGGCCGAACAGCTCGGCGTACTCCTTGTGCAGTCGCTGGAACCCCGGGACGCCGAACGCGTCGGGGCCTACGATGCGGCCGACCGGAGCGCCCCCGAGGAAGCGGTCCAGCACATCGAGGCAGAGGTGCCACCCGGCCGCTCCCGTCGCTACCCAGCGCCGATCGATCTGCGCCCACAGCGTCAGGCGCGTGCCGCCCTCGATCGGCTCCAGCTCCCACCGAAGGTCGCCGTCGCCCCAGTTGAACTCGAGCACCCGGGGCGCCTCGGCTCGCTTCACCCTCGTCTCGGTCACGTGCGGCTGGGGCGCACCCACCGTCGTGAGATTGGCCGTTATCCCCGCCGTGCCTAGATTCCTGTCGGAATCGAACGGCGACCACTCCCGCAACAGCTCCGGCTCGGTCAACGCCCTCCAGATCTTCGCCGGCGGATGCGTCAGCTCCCTCACCAGGATCACCGTCCACTTCTCGCCGACGCGCTCGATTCGCGCATCACGCGCCGGACCCAGCTCGATACCCTCCCGTGCGGCCATCGCCCTCTCCTACGATTCGTGTTCCCGCATGCCCGGAGACCGTCCCGGCGGGCATTCCTCCATCTCGTCGAGCAGCCGCTCGAGCCGATCGACGTGGCGCGCCCAGACGGCGCGGTAATGCTCGACCCAGTCGAAGAGCGGTTTCATCCCCCGCGGATCCACCCGGTAGTAGACGCGCCGCCCCTCGCGCCGGGCGTGCACCAGCCCGGCGTCCTTCAACACGGCAAGGTGCTGCGATACCGCGGGCTGCGAGATCCGGAATCGCGCGGCGAGGTCCGTCACCGGCGCCTCGCCGCGCGAGAGAGTCTCGAAGATCGCCCGGCGGTTCGCGTCCGCGAGCGCACGGAACACCTTGTCCTCGTCCACGGTCACCTTCCGCATGTCGTATCCATAAGCAGACACTTATGAATTGTCAAGCGGCGCCCCGGCACGGCATGGCGACGCCGCGATCCGTGCGGAAACGCTGTTTCGCGGGCGACGGCACCGCCATAGATTGCGAGCGCGCAGCTTCGATCGGCGCCGATGCGCACCGCGTCGCCTTCCACGACCGGCCCGGCGCTGCCGGGTCGACAGAGGAGCCAATCCGATGAACGATTCGTCCCACGCGGCGCAACCCCGCCTCACGATCCGGCACGTACTTGCGGACACCTATCGCGCGGTACTCGCGCTGGACTCGCCCGTGCTGCGCGTCATGCGCGAGCTGACGCTGCGCCCCGGCACGTTCGTCCGGCGGTACGTCGAGGGCGAGAGGGCGGGCGTGGTGGGTCCGGTCAAGTACGCGCTGTTCGCGGTCACGCTGCTCGTGATCGTCGGCCAGGCCCATCGGGCGTTCTTCGATCCCGAGCCCGTCCCCGGTTTCGACGAGGCGCGGCTCGAGGCCTTTTACGCGGCGCAGGACCTCCGCACGTACCTGCTGCTCCTGGTCCTCGTGCCGACGGCGCTGGTCCAGCGGGCGCTCTTCGCGCGGTGGCGGTTCAACGTGGCCGAGACGTATGCGTTCCTCGCGTACGTATTCGGGCATTTCGTCTGGCTCTGGATCACCGTTTCCATCTTGCCCGCGAGCATCCGCGAGCTGCCCCTGGTCGATCGCCTTTTCACCCTGCTCTCGGTCGCGTACATCCTCTGGGCGGTGTGCGACTTCTATCGGAGCCGCTCGCTTTCGGTGATCGTCCGTGGGCTCGCCGTCTACGCGACCTTCGCCGCCCTGATGACGGCCTCGCTCCAGATGGTGATCATCTGGCGCACGGGGATGTGAATTCACGAGTGGCAGCGGCGCTCGCATCCGCGCGATCCCGTCGTACATCGTCGGTACGCCCCTTCGACGCACCGCGATCGGTTCCGGCCGCCATCGCCGCCCGGTTACCCGCCCGAAGCGTTCGGTTTCCATATCGCCCGCGATATCGGCGTCCTGGCCACCCCGGTTCCGCAATCCGCCTCGCGGCCCTAGATTTCCGGCCGCGTATGTGGAATCGAATCGCCTGTTTCGTCGGGCTGCTCGCCCTCCTATCGCCGACCGCCGGGCACGCGCAGTACCGCGCGCCCGCGCCGATCGGTTGGGTCAACGACTACGCGAACGTCATCCCGCCGGACCGGGAAGCGGCGATCGAGCGCGTGATCCTCGAGGTGCGGGAGAAGTCGGGCGGCGAGATCGTCGTGGTCACGCTGCCGTCGCTCGAGGGCCGGACGCGCGACGAGGTCGCGCTCGAGATCGGGCGGCAGTGGGGCGTGGGCCGGCGCGGCGACCCGGGCGACCCGGCGCGCAACACCGGCATCGTCGTCCTGGTCGTGCCGAAGGAGACCGCTCCGGACGGCCGCGGCCAGCTCAAGATCGAGACCGGGACGGGGACGACGCGGTTCATCACCGCCGCCGAAGCCGGGCGGGTCGCAGACGCTTACATGATCCCGTATTTCCGCGAGGGCGACTACGGGATGGGGATCTACGCGGGCGTCATGGCGCTCGCGGCGATGTACGCGGAGGAGTTCGGCTTCGAGCTGACCGGGGAGGTGCCGGCGCCGCGCGGCCGAGGGCAGGAAGGCTCCCCCATCATGGCGTTCGTGCTCGCCGCGTTCGTGATCTACATGATCCTGCGGGCGTTCACCGGGGGGCCTCGAGGCGGAGGCCGTCGCCGGGGATATCGCGGCCCGATCATCGTCCCGTTCCCGATGGGCGGCAGGCACCGCGGCGGTTGGGGCGGATTCGGGGGCGGCTTCGGCGGGTTCGGAGGCGGAGGCGGTTTCGGTGGGTTCGGCGGTGGCGGCGGCTTCGGGGGCGGCGGTGCGGGCCGGAGCTGGTAACGATGGCGCGGGGCCGAACAACCGTGCGCGTTCACGCCCCTGGTGGGTGGTCCCGTGGCGGGTGATGGAGGTGTCATGACGGATCCCAGGAAAACGGCGGCGGAGCTGGCGACGTCGCTCGAGGCCAAACTCGGCGCGCGGCTCCACAGCGTGCTCCTCTTCGGCTCGGTGGCGAGGGGCGAGGCGATAGAGGGGGTGAGCGACATCAACATCCTCGTCCTCCTCGACCGCGTCGACGCCTCCGCCCTCGAGGCCGCCGGGCCGCTCGCGCGGCGGTGGGCGAAGGCCGGGAACACGGTCCCGCTCGTCATGGCCGAGGACGAGTGGCGGCGCGCGACCGACGTCTTCGCCATCGAGCTCTCGGACATGAAGGACGCCCACGAGATCCTCCACGGCCGCGACCCGCTCGCAGAGCTCGAAGTCGACCCGGCCGCGCTCCGGCTCCAGGTCGAGCGCGAGATCCGGGGCAAGCTCCTCCAGCTCCGGGAGGGGATGCTCGTGAGTGCGGACGACGAGGCCGCCCTCGGGCGGCTCCTGATGGTCGCGCTCCCCTCGTTCGTGACCTACCTGCGTGCGACGCTGCGGCTCCTCGGACGAGCTGTCCCGACGAAGAGCCCGGACGTCATCGCGGAGGCCGCCGCCAGGATCGGCGTCGACCCGAAAGCGCTCCTCCGCGTCTGGGAGGCGCGGGCGACCGCGCGGCCGCTCCACGCCGGCGTCGCCGATCCATTGGTGCACGACTTCTACGCGCTGGCGGAAGCGACCGCCGCGTTCGTGGATCAACTCTCGGAATCGAGGTCCGAATGAAAAGGCACGTCATTTGGGTAGCGGCGGTGCTCCTTGCCACCGGCTGCGGTTACAATCGGATCCAGGAACTCGACGAGCGCGTCGAGGAGACGCGCGCAAACATCGAGACGGAGCTGCTCCGGCGGAACGACCTGATCCCCAACCTGGTCGCCACCGTCGATCAGGCGGCTCAATTCGAGCGGGAGACGTTCACCGAGGTCGCACGCGCCCGGGCCGGACTCACCCAAGCGCGTGATCAGGTCGGCCAGGCCATCAGCTCCGGGGACACGGAGGCGCTCAGCCGGGCGAGCGCAGCGGTGAGCGAGAACCTGCGGCTGTTCGTGAACGTGGCCGTCGAAGCGTACCCGACGCTCCGGGCGAACCAGAACTTCGTCGCTCTCCAGGACGAGCTGACCGAGACGGAGAACCGGATCGCCGTCGCGCGCCGGGACTACAACGAAGCCGTCCGCGCCTACAACACGTACATCCGGCAGTTCCCGCAGGCCATAACGGCTCGCATCATCGGGGCGGAGCGCAAGCAGCCGTTCGAGGCCCCGGAATCGGTACAGACGCCGCCGCGGGTGCAGTTCGAGAACTAGAACAATGAAAGAAGGAGGCCGGCGCCTTGTGGCGCCGGCCTCCCGCTCATCTCCTCAGTCGTCCCACCCCCGCGCTCTCCACGTGAGGGGAATCCGCCGATCCTTCCCGAACGCTCGGGGCGTGACCTTGATCCCTGGCGGCGCCTGACGGCGCTTGTACTCGCTCCGGTCGACCATTCCGATCACCCGCCTGACGAGGTCGACGTCGAAACCCGCGTCCCGGAACTCCGCGAGCCCCCAATCGCGTTCGACGTAGCGCTCCAGGATCGGATCCAGCACCTCGTAGGGCGGGAGCGAATCGACGTCCAACTGCCCCGGCCGTAGCTCGGCCGACGGCGGCTTCGTCATGACGCTCTCCGGGATCACGGGCCGCGGCCCCCTCGCGTTCCGCCAGCGGGCCAGCTCGTAGGCGAGCGTCTTGGGTACGTCCTTGATCGGCGCGAAGCCCCCGGCCATGTCGCCGTACAGGGTGCTGTACCCGACCGCCATCTCGCTCTTGTTCCCCGTGGTCAGCACGAGCCAGCCGAACTTGTTCGATAGCGCCATGAGGATGATCCCCCGGACGCGCGCCTGGAGGTTCTCCTCCGTGATGTCCGTAGCGCGCCCCTCGAAGTGCGGCGCCATCGTCTCGAGCGCCGCGGAAAACATCGCCTCGATCGGCACCGTGAGCAGTTCGATCCCGAGCGCCTCCGCGAGCGCCTGCGCATCCGTCCGGCTCCCCTCGGACGAGTAGCGCGACGGCATCGACACGCCGACCACGTCCCCCGCGCCCAGCGCATCCGCCGCGATCACCGCGACGAGTGACGAGTCCAAACCACCCGACAACCCCAGGACGACCTTATGGAAACCGTTCTTGCGCACGTAGTCCCGCGTCCCGAGCACGAGCGCCTCGTAGACCTCGCCCACGTCGTCGTGCGCGATCGGGGCGCGCGGCTCGAGCACCGGACGGGAAGGGGAGTGCGAAGCGGTGGACACGACGCGTCGCTCGATCCTGCGCTCCCCGCGACGGCCGAGGTGCCGGCGCCGCGGGTCGTGCGTCCGGGTCCGGAACACCTCTTCCAGCTCGATGTCGCACACGAGCAGCTCTTCCTCGAACGGCGCCGCCTCCGCCACCACCTGGCCCCGCGCGTCGAAGACCACGCTGTTCCCGTCGAAGACCAGCTCGTCCTGGCCGCCGACCTGATTCACGTACGCGACCGCGACACCGTAGTCCGCCGCCCGCGTCGCCAGCATCCGCTGCCGATCCCGCCACTTCCCGCGGTGGAACGGCGATGCGTTGATGTTCACGATCACGTCGGCGCCGGCAACCGCCTGCCGCGCGAACGGCCCGCCAGGCGACCAGACGTCCTCGCAGATCGTGATCCCGACCCACGCCCCGGCGATCTGGTACAGCGCAACTCCCGTCCCCTCGCGAAAATAGCGCCTCTCATCGAAGACACCGTAGTTGGGGAGCCGCTGCTTCCGGTAGACCCCGACCAGCCCGCCGTCCGCCAGCACCGCCGCGGCGTTGTACAGGTCCGTGTCCCGGTCCACGAAGCCGACGACCGCCGCGATCCCCTCCGTCCCGCGCGCGACCGACTCCAGCGCCTTCCGGTTCGCCTCGACGAACGACGGCTTGAGCACCAGGTCCTCCGGCGGGTACCCGGCAATCGCCAGCTCCGGAAACGCCACCAGATCCACGCCCAGGGCCTTCGCCTCCTCCAGCGACGCCACGATCCGCTCCACGTTCCCGGAGACGTCGCCGACCGTCGTGTTGATCTGCGCCAGCCCGATCCTGATCCGACTCATCCCTGTGCTCCCCTCAGAGCCCGCCCGCCCGCACCGCTCCTTCGCGGCCGCGCCCGCGTGCCGGCACGGCGCCAATGTATGTACCGCCTTCCCGCACCTGCAACTCGCTCGATCGCCGCAACGGTACGACCTTTGCGCGCCGCCTCTCCGGATCCTTCGGGCCCGTCTCGTCTTTCGTCGCCAGGAGCTCCCATCGCCATGAAGGCACGTGAAATCATGACCGCCGACCCGTCGTGCTGCCACCCGCACGACCCCGTCACGCGCGCCGCCACACTCATGGCCGAATTCAACTGCGGCTGCCTCCCCGTCGTCGAGCCGGGCACCGACCGGATCGTCGGCATCCTCACCGATCGCGACATCGCCCTCCGCGTCGTCGCACCCGCCCGCGACGCGAGCCGCACCAGCATCGAGGCGGTCATGAGCCGCGGCGTCGTGTGCTGCCACCCCGATGACGACATCGAGGACGTCGAGCAGCACATGCGCTCCCACCGGGTACGCCGCATCCCCGTCGTCGATGCCCGCGGCCGCGTCATCGGCATCATCTCTCAGGCGGACCTCGCCATTCGCGCCTACCGCGAGCGACACGCCCTCGATGCCGAGGACATCGCCCGCACCCTCGAGGCCCTGTCCGAGCCCGGCCCCCGCCCGAAGACACCTGCGTAAGTCGTTTCCAATCCGTACCTTACGCCCATAGCAGGGGAACGCGTCTTGCACCTTTTCTCGAGTGCGCGGAGGGGATGAACCGCAGCAGGAGCCGAGGAGGTGTCATGGCAATGCGCAGGGATTTCAGCACGGAGGGGATGACGGGCCGAACCCCGGAGACGGGCGGTACGCAGTTCGGCGAATCGATGGAACGGGGTGGGGAACGGGCCGAGGGCATCAAGGACCGCGTGGTGAACAAGGCGCGCTCCGCGGTCGAGGGCGGCATGAGCCGCGCGGCCGAGGGGATGCAGAGCGTGAGCGAGAAGATCGACCGTCGCGCGGAGTCGATGGAGGAGCGCGGCGGCATCGGCGGCCGCGTCGGCAAGCTCCTGCACCGCGCGGGCGACGCGATCGAGAGCGGGGCGAATTACATCAGGACCCACGAGCTCTCGACGATCCGCGACGACGTGACGACGCAGATCCGGGAGCACCCGTTCGCCAGCGTCGGCGTGGCGCTCGGTACGGGCTTCGTCCTGGGCCGCGTCTTCAGCGGCGGCGACGAAGAGATGGAGGAGCGGATCGAGCAGCTCGAACGCCGGCTCCACTCGCGGGAGGAGGAGTTGGAGCGCGTCCGCGAGGAGAGCGGCGGCATGAGGCACCAGCTCGGCAAGGCGCTGGGCAGCGGGCTCAGCCTGCTGGTCGCGCGCCAGGTCCGCAACCGGATCGCGAACCGCTGACGCACGGATCGGACCTCGGAGTTCACGATACCCCTTCCCACGGGCCGCCGCGAGGCGGCCCGTTTCGCGTGTGAGGAAACGCTTGACACGTCGTCGCCCCGAAGTGCATTCTGACTCGGGTTCCCGTCTCCCGTTTCCTATCCTTTCCCCGCCCGTGGGTCGGTGTGGGACGGGTCCGCACCGATCGGTTCTTTGATTATGCTCCATTGGGAGGCAGCATGAAGCGATTCCTTGCCGTGCTGGCACTGCTCGGCGCGTCCGCGGCTCCTGCGGCGGCGCAGAACGACCTGCTCAAGAGTTGCGTGAACTCGGTCCCCATGTCGGCGGGCGGACAGAGCCTGCCGTCGGATGTCGCGGCGGCCGTCGAAGCCCAGTTCGAGTACCTCTGTGCTCAGATGGTGAACTCGCTTACGACGGTCCAGCCGAGCGTCGGCATCGCCTTCTCGGGCGGCAACCCGGTTCTCGGCACCGCTACCACGATCGGGACGCGGCTGGGGATCCTGCCGAGGGTCAGCGCCACGGCGCGGGCCAACGTCGCCGTGGCCACCCTGCCTGACCTCTTCCGGGGCGGCTACGTCACCGAGATCACGGACGCCAACCCGGCGCTGGGCGCCGCGCCCACGCTCGGCGTTCCGGTCGGCTCGCTGCAGGGCGACGTCGTGGTCGGGCTCTTCAACGGCATCTCGCCGGGCCCGATGATCGGCGGGATCGGCTCGATCGACCTCCTCGGCAGCGTCGCGTTCCTGCCGCAGATCGATCAGGTCGGGCTCTCGAAGGCGATCACCAACATCGGCCTCGGCGCGCGCGTCGGCATCCTGCGCCAGGGGCTCGTCGTCCCGGGGGTCTCCGTCTCCGCCATGTACCGGATGATGGACGAGATCGCCTTCGGCAGCATCGACGACGACCCGGGCGAGTTCGCGACCGACCTGCGCACGCTCAGCCTCCGCGCCGTGATCAGCAAGGGGATCCTCGCCTTCGACTTCGCCCTCGGCGCCGGATACGACAAGTACACCAGCGACGTATCGCTCGGCTGGAAGCTGCACTGCGAGCTGCAGGAGTGCCGCGACTACCAGGCCGGCGGCGTCGACGTCCACGGCCGCTTCAGCGGCGAACTCTCGACGGCCGCCTGGAACGTCTTCGGCAACGTCGCGCTCGACCTCCTCTTCCTCAGCCTCGTCGGCGAGGTCGGGTTCCAGAAGGCCGTCGACCCCATCGGCGTCGACGACCTGCAGGACGTCGGGCTGCCGTCGTCCAACCCGCTGACGACGGATGCGCTAAAGGGCGGGCGGCTCTTCGGCAGCATCGGACTCCGCCTGACCCTCTGACGCCGACGCCGGTCCCGCGCCGCGCCCAGGCCCGCGCGCCGTTGAAGTGCCGCGCACCATGCGGTATCTTTCGCGGTCTACACGGGTAAGGGAAGGCGATGGCGCGACAGACCGGACCGGTTTCGACTACCCTCGGGGCGCGCGACGGCGGCATTGCCGCCGTCGCCGTCTCCGACATCGCCCGGCGCTTCGGACGCCGCTGGGCGCTTCGCGGCGTATCCCTCCACGTCGAGCCCGGCACCATCGCCGCCCTCGTCGGCCACAACGGCAGCGGCAAGACCACGCTCCTCCGCATCATTGCGACGACGCTCCGCCCGACCCGCGGAAGCGGCAGCGTCTTCGGCCACGACCTCGTCCGGGACGCGAACCGCGTCCGCGACCTCGTCGCCGTCCTCGGGCACACGCCGGGGCTCTACGGAGATCTCACCGCGCGCGAGAATCTGGAGTTCGCCCTTCGCATGTCCGGCCGGGCGCCGACCCGCCGCGACATCGACGCAGCGCTCGATCGCGTAGGACTCGCCGCCGACGCCAACGAGTTGGTCCGTACGTTCTCCGCCGGGATGCAGCGCCGCCTGGCCCTCGCCCGTGTGATCCTCCGCGGAGCGCGCCTGATCCTGCTCGACGAGCCCTACGCCGCGTTCGACGCTGACGGCATCGCCCTCGTCAACGGGTTCCTCGCCGAGCACAAAGCCGCGGGCGGCGCTGCGATCGTCGCCACCCACGACCCCGTCCGCGCCGCGCCCGTCGTCGACCGGTTCTGGGCCATCGACCACGGCCGCGTCACACCGACGGAACCCGCGCTCTTGCTCGCGGCCGCGGCTGGGCGCGACCCGGCCGCCGCCTTCGCGGCCACCGGCGCGATCGTAGCCGGCCACGCAGATCCGAAGAGGGCGGTCCTATGAGCTGGCGCACGGAACTCTCCCGGGCCGCCGCACTCGCCTGGAAGGATCTGACCGCCGAACGGCGCACGAAGGCGAACTTCAACTCCGTCGTCTTCCTCGCAGGGATGATCCTTCTCCTCTTCGGCTTCGCCTTCGGCCCCGACGCCAACGCCCTCCGCGCCGCGGCGGCGGGCGTCCTCTGGCTGACCGTCCTCTTCAGCGGCGTGTTGGCCTTCAATCGCTCGTATCAGCTCGAGCTGGACGGCGGCGCCCTCGAGCAGCTCCTCCTGTATCCCGGGAGCCGCAAGACGATCTTCCTCGGCAAGCTGGCTGCGAATCTCGCCTTCGTCCTCCTGGTCGAGGCGATCCTCGTCCCGCTCGCGGCCGTCCTCTACGACCTGCCGCTGGCGAAGCCGTTCCCCGGGCTCGCCGGGGTGCTGCTCCTCGGGACCTTCGGCTTCGTCACCCTCGGGACGTTCTACGCGGCCATGGCCAGCCGCGTCCGCGCGCGGGAGGTGTTGCTTCCGCTCCTGCTTTTCCCGATGCTCGTCCCCGTCGTGGTCGCATCGGTCGAGGCGACGTCGGCGATCCTGGCCGGCGATCCCATGGGCGACGCGGGCGCCTGGCTGCGCCTGCTCGTCGTCTTCGACGCGATCTTCTTCACCGCGTCGCTTCTTGCATTCGAACACGTGATCGATGAATGAGATGGACGACCTGACTTCGAGTCGTTTCTCGGATATGCCCCTGCGCCAGAGCCGGTGGGTCGGGATCCTCGGCTGGGCCGCGTTCCTGGCGATGGTCGGCGCCCAGGCGGTCGGGTTCGCGCTCTCCCGGCCCGAGCGCGACATGGGGCACCTTCAGAAGATCCTGTACGTGCACGTGCCGGTCGCGTGGGCGATGATGATCGCCTACTTCATGGTCTTCGTGGCCAGCATCCTGTACCTGATGCGCCGGAAGGAGCGCTACGACCTGTTCGCCGCGGCGTCGGCGGAGGTCGGCGTGGTGCTCACGGCGCTCACGCTCGTGCTCGGCTCGATCTGGGCGCGCCCAACGTGGGGCGTGTGGTGGACCTGGGACCCGCGGCTCACGACGTCGGCGATCCTGCTCGTGATCTTCGCCGGCTATCTGGCGCTGCGGTCGTACACGGAGGATGCGGACCGGCGGGCCCGCTGGAGCGCGGCGGTCGGGATCCTGGGGTTCCTGAACGTCATCATCGTTTACCAGTCGGTGCGGTGGTGGCGAAGCATCCATCAGGTCCAGTCGAGTCCTTCGACGGTGGACCCGAGCTACGCGCTCTCGCTGCGGCTGAACGCGATCGCGGTGCTGCTGGTACTGGCGTACCTGGTGGCGCGCCGTTACCATGCGGCGCGACTGGAGCGAGTCGCGGAGTCGCGCATGGAAGTCGCGGCGCTCGGGGAAGGAGGCGCCCATGTCTGAGTGGGGTTTCGTCGTAGCGGCGTACACGGCGACGTGGGTCGTCATCCTGGGGTACGCGATGCATCTGCGCCGGCGAGTCCGGCGCGCCCGGGAGCTTGCGGAACGATGGATGGACTCCGGGGAGGTGGAACGATGAGCACGGTGAGCTCCGGCGGACGGCGGATCGGCCTCGTCGTCGGGCTTGTTGTAGTACTTTGCGGCTTTGCCTACCTGCTGTACGGCGGGATCGGCGAGAATCTCGTCTACTTCGTGACGCCGACGGAGCTGCTGGACAAGGGCGAGGCGGCGTATGACGCGCCGGTGCGCCTGGGCGGCCAGGTCGCGCCCGGCACGGTGCGTTGGGACGCCGAGGCGCTCGACCTGCGCTTCGCGATCACGGACGGCGAGAACACGATCCAGGTGCACTCGACGGGCGCGCCGCCACAGATGTTCCGCGACGGCATTGGCGTCATCGTCGAGGGCCGCTACACGCGGGACGGCGTCTTCGAGTCGACGAACCTGATGGTCAAGCACTCGAACGAGTACCGTCCGCCGGCCGAAGGGCACCCGCCGTCGGAGATGTACCGCTCGCTGATCCGCGAAGGGGAGTCGTGATCTCGACGCTGGGGTTCGGCACCATCGCCGTGGCGCTGGCGCTCTCGGTGTACGGCGCGGTCGCGGCGGTGGTCGGCGTGCGCACGCGCCGGCCGGAGCTGGTCCAGAGCGCGAGCGTCGCCGCATACGTGAACTTCGCGCTCCTGGCCATCGCCAACCTGGCAATGGTCTACGCGCTGGTCGTGCACGACTTCAGCGTCTCGTACGTCGCGCAGGTCGGCAGCCGGGCGACGCCGCTATTCATCACGATCATATCGCTCTGGAGCGCGCTCGAGGGCTCGATCCTCTTCTGGGGCCTCGTCCTGGCCGCTTACACGGCTTCGGCGGTCTATCTGCACCGGAACCACCCGGGCCCGCTGGTGCCGTACGCCACAGCGACGATGCTCGTCGTCGGCGCGTTCTTCTACATGCTCCTCATCGGCCCGGCGAACCCCTTCGAGCCGGTCTGGCCGGTGCCGGCGGACGGCCCGGGGCCGAACCCGCTGCTCCAGAACCACATCTTGATGGCGGTCCACCCACCGCTCCTGTATCTCGGCTACGTGGGGATGACCGTGCCGTTCGCCTTCGCGATCGGCGCGCTCCTCTCGGGCGAGCTGGACGCGACGTGGATCCGCATGACGCGCCGCTGGACGGTCACCGCCTGGATCTTCCTCTCCCTCGCGATCGTCGCGGGGATGTGGTGGTCGTACGAGGTGCTCGGCTGGGCGGGGTACTGGGCGTGGGACCCGGTCGAGAACGCGTCGTTCATGCCTTGGCTCACCGCGACGGCGTTCCTGCACTCCGTCATGGTGCAGGAGCGGCGCGAGATGCTCCGGGTCTGGAACCTGAGCCTGATCGTCTCGACGTTCCTCCTCACGATCCTGGGCACGTTCCTGACGCGCAGCGGGATCGTCCAGTCGGTCCACGCCTTCACCCAGGGGACGATCGGCTACTACTTCATCGGCTTCATCGCCGTCGGGCTCGTCTTCTCGCTGATCCTGCTGACGGGCCGTGGCACGGAGCTGCGGTCGGCGGGCAACCTGGACAGCCCGCTCTCGCGTGAGACGGTCTTCCTCTTCAACAACCTGATCCTGACGGCGTTCACCTTCACCGTCCTCCTGGGGACGCTCTACCCGATCCTGGCCGAGGCGCTGCGGGGCGTGAAGGTGAGCGTGGGCGCGCCGTTCTACAACAAGATGACGCTGCCGCTGTGCATGGCGCTGTTGTTCCTGCTCGGCGTCGGCCCCGCGCTCCCGTGGCGCCGCGCCGAGCCCGACGTACTGCGGCGAAAGTTCGTCATCCCGGGGATCGCGCTGCTCGTCGTCGCCGGGGCGTCCCTCGCGCTCGGGCTGCGCCAGCCGTACGGCATCCTGGCGTTCGGCTTCGCGGCATTCACCCTGTGCGCCACGCTGGGCGAGTTCGCCGAGGGCGCTCGGGCGCGCATGCGCGCCCACGGCGAATCACCGCTGGTCGCCCTCGGCCGCCTGATCGGCGCGAACCGGCGCCGGTACGGCGGTTACATCGCGCACCTCGGCGTGATCTCGATGGCCGTGGGGATCGCCGCGTCGTCGACGTTCCAGAAGGTGCGGGACGTGACGCTGAAGCCCGGCGAGAGCGTCCGCGCCGGCGCCTACGACGTCCGCTTCGATCAACTGTGGGCCCAGAACGAGCCCCACCGCTTCGTCGTCGGCGCGGACCTGACCGTTCTCGCCGAGGGTAAAGAGATCGGCCGTCTGGCGCCCCGACTCAACTTCTACGGGGACCGGGACGAGCCGATCACGACGCCCGCGGTCCGGACGCGTCCGCACGCGGACCTCTACATCAACCTCATGGCGTTCGAGCGGGATGGGTCCTCGGCCACGTTCCAGGTCATCATCGAGCCGATGGTCGTGTGGATCTGGATCGGCGGCGGGATCATCGGCCTGGGTGGTTTCATCGCCGTCTTGCCGGGCCGCCGGCGGCGCCGTGAGGCGGCCGTCGTGACGGACCCGGTCGCCGCGGGGAAGGGAGGCGACGTATGAACCTGCGCTCCGTCCTGATCGCGGTCCTCGTGACCCTGCCGCTGGTCGCGGTGTTCCTGCGCGGAATGCGCTCGGACCCGCGTTTCGTCCCGCCGGCGATCCCCGGACAGCCGGCGCCGGACTTCGCGCTCGTGCGCATGCCCATGGCGGCCGACGAAGAGCCGTCCGACACGATTCGCCTCGCCGATTACCGCGGCAAGGTCGTCGTCCTGAACTTCTGGGCTTCCTGGTGCGTCCCGTGCCGGGTCGAGCACCCCGAGCTCGTCGCGGTCGCGCGCGAGTATCGCGATCGCGACGTCGTCTTCCTCGGGATCCTCTACAAGGACCAGCCCGGCAACGCGCGGGCGTGGCTCAACGAGATGGGCGGCGAGGTGTATCCGACCCTCCTCGATCCGGGGTCGCGCACGGCCATCGATTACGGCCTCACCGGGGTCCCGGAAACCGTGATCGTCGACCCCAGTGGCACTGTGGCGTTCAAGCGGATCGGGATCGTGAATCGCGAGATGCTGGTCCGCGAGATCGAGCCGTTGCTCGCGGAGGTCGTTCGCCCATGATCCGCCGGCCGTCCGTCTTCGCCCTGATGCTCGTGCTCGTGATGGCCCCGGCCGCGGCGCTGGCCCAGGCCGAGCCCCAGGATGAAGTCGAGCTCGAGAAGCTGACGAGCGCCGTCGCCTCGCAACTCCGCTGTCCCGTCTGCCAGGGGCTGTCCGTTGAGGACTCGCCCACGGAGCTCGCACGGGACATGCGCGCCGTTGTCCGCGAGCAGCTCGCGAGCGGCAAGTCGCCCGAAGAGGTCAAGGCGTACTTCGTCAGCAAATACGGGGAGTGGATCCTGCTCGAGCCGAAGCCGCGGGGCCTCAACCTGGCCATCTATCTGCTCCCCGTCGCCGCGCTCGTCGCGGGCGCTGGATTGATCGTGCGGTCGGTCCGCCGCTGGACGGGCGCCCCTTCCGCCGGCGCGCCCGAGTCCTGAGCATCCCGGCGTCGGCCGCGGACCCGGACGCATGTAACGTGGTATCATAACGTTAGGCGTCGATCCGACTCGTACCGACATCAACGGAGCGCGAATGTATCCGGTTCTGATCGAAATCGGCGGGCTCACCATCACGACCTTCGGTCTGATGATGTTCCTGTCGTTCATCGCTGGCGCGTGGGTGCTCTCGAGGCAGATCGAGCAGCGTGGCTACGACCGCGACATCGCGTGGGATGTCCTCGTCTGGATCATGCTCGGCGGGATCCTCGGCGCGAAGCTCTACTACCTCGCGCTGCACCTGCCGGAGGTGATCGACAACCCGGCCGGAATGCTGCTGAGCCGTGGCGGGCTGGTCTGGTACGGTGGCCTGATCGGCGGCGTCCTTGCCTACTACTGGCAGATCCGCAAGCGCGGGCTCCCGCTCGCCACGTTCTACGACGCGACTGCGCCGGCGCTCATGCTGGCGATCGCGATTGGGCGCGTCGGCTGCTTCCTCGTCGGCGACGACTACGGTCTACCGACGGACAGCTGGGTCGGGGTGGCGTTCCCGCGGGGTGCGCCGCCGAGCACGGCCGGGTACCTGCGCTCGATCGGCGTGGACGTGCCGGCCGAGATCGCGGACTCCACGGTCATGACCGTCCACCCGACGCAGCTCTACGAAGTCGGCGTGACGCTCGTCCTCTTCTTGCTCCTGCTGCGGCTTTCGCCCCGGCTCCAGGAACAGCCGGGCCGCCTCTTCGGCGCGTTCCTGGCGCTGTACGGCGTGGAGCGGTTCCTGATCGAGTTCCTGCGCGCGAAGGACGACCGGTTCCTCATCGGGCTCTCGACGTCGCAGGCGCTGAGCGTGATCCTCGTCGGGATCGCGGCCTACCTGTGGACACGCAAGACGCAGCCGGCCGCGGCCGCCTCACGCGCGGCGCAGTAGGGAAGGGATCTTCGCGAAGTCGGCTTCCATCGCCGGCAGCAGCTCACGGCGACGCAGGATCGCGGAAGGGTGGAAGAGCGGGAGGAGCGCTATGCTCCTCCCGTTTCGTTCGATGGACTGGGGCTTCCCGTGGACCTCGGTCACCTTCGCGCCCGGGAGGAAGTAGGCGAGGGCGACGCGGCCGAGCGTCACCAGGAGCTTCGGCTCGACCAGGCGGATCTGCTCCTCGAGCCACGGCGCGTGCGCCCGGATCTCGGCCGCCTTGGGCGTCCTGTTCCCGGGCGGGCGACAGGCGACGATGTTCGTGATGAACGCGCGCTCCCTGTCGAGCCCGTTCGCCTCGAACAGCTGATCGAGGAGCCGGCCCGAGCGACCGACGAACGGCGCGCCCCTCCGGTCTTCCTCCGCGCCCGGCGCCTCGCCCACCAGCATGAGCTCGGCCGGGACCGGACCGACACCGCGCACGACCTGCGTGCGCTCCCGCGCGAGGTCGCAACGCGTGCAGCAGTCCATCGCGTCGAAGAGGGCGCCGATGGAGCGCGCCCTGGGGATCTCCTCCGGGATGCCCGGGACGTACGGCCCGGGATCGCCCTTGCCGCGCCAGCAGCCGTGCTTCCCACCCGATCGCTTGTCGCCCATTCCGTCTCCCGATTCTGGGTCCCAGCCGGACGCCGGCCGGGCCGCGCCGACCGCATGAGCGCCGCCTCGCTCTCGTGCGGCCCGAAACGATGGAACGTCCGCGTCGACGTCGCAACCGGGGCTGGAATACCGATTGCACCCCACGCGATGTGGAGCTACCCCGGCGCTTGCGCCGCGCAGATCGGCCACGCAGGACTCCGGCGGCCGCGGCCGGTGCGCGGTCACGCCGCCGGCGGGAGGTTCGACCATGCGCACCCCATGCCCGGCTCGCGCGCTCGCCCTCGCCCTCGGCCCCGCCATCGCCGGCTGTGCCGTGCATGCGATCGACCGCTGGGACGGGCGCCCCGTCGTCCGCCATCACGTCGCCGCACCCGCTGACTCCGTCTGGTCGCGCATTCAGGACACGACCTCCGGACTCGGTCTGGTCGTCGCCGAGGTCCACCCCGAACGCCGGATCATCGAGTTCGACTGGGTCACCGCCCCCGGCGACGGGCGGCTCTACCTCCGCTGCGACGCCGCCGGCGCGATCGGGAGCGCGTCGCTGAAAGCTCGGATCCAGGTGGTCGGCGTGGGGGAAGGGAGCGTCGTCATCATCGGCACCCGGGTCCGCGCGACCGTGCCCGTCCCCTGCGAATCGACCGGCCAGTTCGAGTCGTGGCTCCTCGACCGCCTCGAGCCCGCGATCACGACGTGGCCCGGCGACGCCCGCGACGAGACGCCGGCCGCCACGCCGACTCCTGCGACCGATCGCCTCGAGCAACCGACACACCCGGAGCCCCCGGACTCGTCTACCGCGGCGGCTCGCCGATCCGGATGAGGCGACGGCTCGTAAAGCGCGTCCCGCCCACGAGATCCGTGACCGTGAGCTCCAGCTCGTGGAGCCCACGGTCCAGCTCCAGCAGCGGGAGGTCGACCGCCAGCACCGCCAGCCGCCCGCCCTCGCCCTGGCCTTCCCATGACAGCCGCGGCGCGACCGGGTCGTCGGTCAGGCCCAGCCGCCTCCCGAGCCAGCGCGCCGCTCGGGCCAGGAGCGACGGCTCGTCCGCGCGCCTGACCGATAGCTCCACCGCGTAGCGTGTCGCGCCGTCCGGCCCGGCCTCGAGGCCGTGCGCCTCGGCGTAGAGTCCCACCGTGTCGCCCGCCTCGAAGACCAGTCGTGCCAGCGGCCGCAGCGCCGGATCGTCCCGGCCCGAAGGAAGAGCGCCCCCGCCGAACGGCGCCGCGATGACCGGATCGGAGAGAGCGACGCCCCTACGCGGATAGCCCGGCACGTCGATGCCGTACCGAGCCCGCCCGGCCAGCCGGCTCTCCTCCTCCAGGAGCTCGAAGCTGTAGACGTACCGCCCCGGCGCGACCCGAGCCTCGAGCGCCGCCAACGCGACGGAATCGTTGAGCTCCACCGTCCCCCGACGCTCGAACGTCGGCGAGTAGTCGACGTCCAGCAGGAACAACCCGGCCAGCACGCGGGCGCCGTTCTCGACGGCGGAATCCACCACCATCTGGCCATGGATCCGGAGCACGACCGAGTCGCCGGCCGGGTATCGTACGACCTGGTGCTCCGCCGGGACCATCCGCCGGAGCATGCCGGGGGCATAGCCGCTCCGGGCACGCTCCGGCTCCAGCGTCCAGGGTGCGCCCGGAGGCGGTGTGTCGGGCACGCCCTCCGTCATCAGGGCGGTCGGCTCGAAGGTGAGCTGGTCCGGCTGGTAGTGCTCGATGAAGCTGTCCGGCTGGTGGAGATACATCCCGACCACCCGCTCCCGAGCGGTCGGCACGCCGTAGCGCAGAGTGAGTTCCTCGAGGTCCCGGCCCCACGCGTATACCCCGCTCACCCGCGGTGTGACCGACAGGAGCCGCCCCCATACGTGCCGCGCGAAGTGCTCGGCCCTACGTTCGTTTCCTTCAAGCAGATAGAGCGGGTCGGCCAGACGCCAGAACTGCGCCTCGTACCGCGCGCGTGCGTCGGGAGAGAGCCCGCGATACGCGCCCCGCTCGCGACCCGTGAGGAAGACCTCGACCGACTCGAACCGGCGTCGGTCCTTCTCGGACATGCGCGCCAGCGCCGCGTCGAAGGCGCGCTCGGCCGCGGAGTCGTTTGCCGCCGCGTGGTAGGCGTACCCGAGGAGGAGGTCGCCCCACACCGAGTCCGCCGTGGCCCACGCGAAGGTGAGCGCGGCCGAGAGCGCTTCATCCGCGCGGCCGTCCTCGATCAGGTAGCGGAGCAGGGGACCGGCCGTGTCGAGGTCGCCGGGGAGCCCCGCGAATGCTCGCCTCAAGGCCTCGACCACATCCCGCCGCGCCCGCAGGACTTGGGGCGGCGGCGGATCCGGCTCCGGCGGCGGCTCGCCGCCGTCGTAGATCAGGCAGAACCGGCCGACGATCTCGTCGCACTCGCCGCCGTATCCACCGCCGTACCGGATCGGAGCGTAGCGACGGAGCAGGTACTCGTATCGCCGCTCCGCCGATCGCGCGGCGCCTCTCAGCGACTCCGCCGAGTCCGCCGGGATCGCCGGCGGCCACGCCGCCTGAAACAGGGCAAGAACCAGGGGCAGCACGTCCTATCCTCCGACGGTACGGTGGAACCCTTCTTGCATCTGCCACGCGGACCTCAGCTCCACCCCCAACACACTGGAGGCGACCATGGCCAGGGATCAGGTCGCCGGTGCGATCATCCTGGACAAGCTGCGCGCTCGCATCATCTCCGGTCTGTACGTCGGCAGCTGGGGGCCGAACGACCGGCTGCCGAGCATCCGCGAGATCGCAGAGGCCGAGGGCGTGGACCGCAAGACCGCTGCCGCCGCGTATCACCGCCTCGAGGAGGAAGGGCTCGTGCGCGTCCGGTCGCGGTCGGGCGTCTACCTCGCCAACGCCCAGTCGCCGGTCGACTCCACCGGCCCGCTCGAGCGCCTGCACCGGCAATGGCTACAACACACGTTCGAGGGCGCCCGCGCCCTCGGCCTCGACACGCGCTCCATCCTTCGAATGGTCAACGCCGTCGCGGAGCTCGAGCAGGTCAGGCTCCCCGTGGTCGAGTGCAACTGGAGCCAGGCGACGGCGATCTCCGACGAGCTGCGCGAGCGTCTCGACGTGCAGGCCATGCCGTACCTCCTCGATGAGCTGCGACCCGGCGACCCGGTCCTCGCCGAGGCGCCGGTCCTCGTGACGACGCCGTACCACGGCGCCGAGGTCGGACTCATCGCCCCACGTCGCACGATCATCGAGGTGACGCTCGCACCCGACGTCCTGCGGGGTATCTGCGAACATGCAGAGCAGTGCCGGCTCGTCGTCGTCACGGGGAACGATCTGCTCGAGGCGAAGGTGAGCCGCGCCCTCGGGCATTGCGCGGACCCGGCCGCCGCCGGCGTGGTCACCGTGTCGGCCGAAGACCGGCCCCGCCTCATGGCCTCCGTGCCGCAGGCGGACGCCGTCTACCTCTGGCCCGGGACGCCGCCGTGGATCGAAGAAGTGCTCCCGGCCTCCTGCCGCAGGATCCGGCCGAACCGGACGATCGCCAAGGATTCGATCCTGCGGATCCAGACCGCGCTCCTCGACGCGGCGCTCCGGCGCGCCCGGGTCAGTACGTCCATCGGCGCAATAGCTCGATGATGAACTGTTGCTCCGGGTTCACCAACGGCACCGCCGTGAACGGACCCGAATAGAGCCGACGCCTGTGGACCGGCGCGATCCCGAGGACCAGGCTCCATTCGGGGTCGATCCTCCACCGGATCGTGGCGGTCCACGTCTCCGGCCCGGCAGCCGAGCCGAACACGTCGGCCAGCGCCAGGTTCACCGTCAGGAAGACGTCATCCGCCAGCTCCCGGCCGAACGCGATCGTGGGCGCGCCGAACCCGCCGTACGCGCCCCCCGTCGGGCGGATCTGGAAGTAGTCCAGCGGCAGCCCGATGTCCGCGATCAACGTCTCCTCCAACTCGATGCTCGCGATCTCGGCCAGGCTGCCCACCCCGAACAGCGCTTCTTCCAGGAATGGCTCGATCGGCGCACCGCCGTCCGCGAGGGCGAAGCTCGGCTGACCGAACAGGAGCACGCTGATCAGCTCGGATTCCGGGACGTTGGCGCCGCCGGCCGTCGTGACCGCGACCGTCGGCGCATCCAGCGTCCCGCCCAGCCGGATCTGCAAGTCGATCGGCTCGCCCGTCAGGCTCGGCACCGTCCGCTGCGCCACGACGTCGAGCGCCGGGTTGATCGGCGTCGTGCCGAAGAACGAGACTTCGGCGCTCACGATCGAGAAACGGCGCACCAGCGGCCCGACGCGGAGCGTGAACGTGCCCCGTTCGCCTTCCAGGTCCCCGAAGATCCGGACATCCTCCTCGCCCGCGTTCTTGACGAGGACCAGCTCGCCCGAGAGCTGGATCCGCAGGCCTTCCGTCGTGAACCACAGGTCGTCGCCCGCCTCGAGGACGAAATCGTCCAGCGCGAGCCTTTCGAACCACGAGAGCCGCCGCGCCTCGTCCACCTCCGCGGTCGGCTCCAGCAGCGACTCGCCGTCCGCGAGAGCGCCGCCCTCGATCGCGATCGCCGTCTCGAAATCGTCTCCGCCGTAGGAAGGCAGCTCGACGTACCCATCGTCAAGGGTGACGTCGCCGGCGATGATGGGTGCGGAGAGATTCCCCTCGACGCGCACCTGGCCGGTCGCCGCCGCGTCCTCGAGATCGTCGACGCCGAGCGGCCGGAATCCGTCGACGTCGATGGTCAGGTCGAGAACCGGGTCCGTCAGCGTCGGGAACGTGATCGTCCCGGTGGCGACAGCCCAGCCGTCACTGCGCGCCCGCGCCTCGCGGACCCTGACCAACTGGTTCTCGAGGACCAGGTCCACCGTGACCTCTTCGTAGCGCTGGTTGAACGCCGGGACGGTGAAGGCGCCGTTCCACACCTGGAGCGTGCCGTCGAGCTGCGGTGCGCCGGCCGTCCCGGTCACCACGATGACGGCGCGCAGCAGACCCGAAGCCTCACGGACATACGGTGTGAGCAGGGTGACCGCCTGGAGCGGCAGACTGTCGGCGCGCACCGCCGCCCGGAGCGGTGCGCCTTCCATCAGGTGTGCATCGCCGATGGCGGCCAGATCCAGCGCGAAGGGCATGGAGGCCTCGAATTCGACGATGCCGAAGGTGTCGAGCACCGCGGCCGCTTCGGCCAACAAGCGGGTGTCCTCGTAAATGACGTTCCCCGCCACCCGCGTCGCGTACACGTCCTGGATGCGCCCCTGCTCGAGCCGGAAATCCACACGGATCGACGGATCCGCCGCCGGGCCGGACGCCATGGCGACCGCCCAGACCTCGCCTGTCACGACCGGCTCGAGCCCCAGTAGCTCCAGGACGCGCCCGATCGGGAGCGCCGAGATCTCCACCCGGAACGCCGCAGCCGCGGACGGCGGCAGCGTGCCCTCGGCCGCGATGCGCCCGTCGCCCCCCTCTTCGCGCAGCTCGAGGCCGCGGATGTCGAAGCCGGTATCCGGCGCCCAGGCGATGTGCGCCGGCCGGGTCAGCGACCAGCGCTCGCCATCCAGATCCACGTTCAATTGCCTGACCGTCGCGTCGATGGCGCCGTTCGCCGCCACCTCGCCGTCGCCGCTCAGCTCGACGACGCCGCCGCCCGACCGCTCCGCCGCCACGTCCAGCGCGAAGCGACGTTCCGCGAGCACGAGCGACGCATGCGCCGTGTCGTACACCACGTTCCCCGGCGCACGCAGCGTCGAAGCCGCCGCCTCGACCCGCCCCTCGGGGAGCGGCCCGCCGAATGCCACGTCGTACTCCGCCGCGATCGATTCGGCCGCCCAATCGCCATATTCCACGCCCGCGCCTTCGAGCGCACCCGCGAGCCGGGGCGCCCCGGCCGGGCCCGTTAGCGCGCCCTCGGCCCGCACCGCGCCTCGCGCGGTCTCGCGCGGGCCGAGCCCCGGCAGGTACGGCGCGAACGGCTCGAGCGACGCGATTTCGACCCGGTACTCGAGCCCGCCGGCCGCCGGCTCGACGAAGCGCCACGTCCCGTCCACGTCCAGCGCCAGCGTCGAGAGGCGGAGCGCCACGGCCTCCACCGCCAACGTCCCGCCGCGCACGGCCGCGACGACCACGATGCTGTCCGCCGGCCCCGCCCTCCAGCCGGTGAACCCACCGCGGAGCGCCAAGCGCGCGTCCGCCGTGCGCGGGTTCGTGCCTCTGCCGGACAGCTCGAAGCTCGCCGTCAGCGCCACCGGCGGCACTTCGGGCTCCAGCAACGCATCGAGCTCGAGCCCGATCACTCGCCCCTCGAGGTCGTACGCTACGACCGGCCCGCTCAGGTCGAGCGTCCCGGCCAGGAAAACCGTGCCCGCTCCGAGCGCCAGCGTAACCTCCAGCGTGAGCGGCGCCTCACCCGGCGGGCCTCGCAGCAGGATGCGCCCGCTCAGTCGCGCGTCGGGAGCGAGCGGCAACGGTCCGGTCACGGGGCGCAGCGCCGCGAGCGGGACGTCCTCAAGCTCGATGTCCGCGCCTCGCAGCTGGAACGCTCCCTCGGCGAACGTGAGCGATCCCGACACGCGCGCGAGGAACGGCTCAGGAACGGCCGCCGTCGCGAGCGACGCCGTGAGGTCGAACGCGAACGTCGGCGACGTGCCCTGGATCCGCCCCCGGATCTCGCCGCCGTAGGGGAGCGGCCCGACGAACCTCTCCAGGAACGCGATCGTGATCGGCTCGAGAGACAGATCCACGGCGAGGAGGCCGACGCCGCCGGCCGCGCCGATCGAGAGGGCGAGCGTCCCCGTCGCCCGCGACTCGCCCGAGACGGCCGCGAGGTTCGAGATCGTGATCGCGGACGCGCCCTCGGCCCCGGGTTCGATCGCGATGTCGAACGACGCGACCCCGTCCGGCAGCTCCGGCACGAACGTGCGCGCGTCGGCGAACGGCAGCCTTTCCACCCGCGCGGTGCCGGTCAGCCCGAGCCCCTCCGCAGCGGGGACGTACTCCGCCTCCAGGCCGGTCACGATCGTGCTGTCGAGCGTCAGCCGCGCCACATCGAACGTCACGCGGTCTTCGGGCCACCGCACCAGCGCGTCCGTCGACGTCACGACGCGCGTCCCCACCGGGCCCGGCAGTTCGGCCGTCGTCGTGAGGCGCGCGATCACCGCCGTCGCCGGCTCGCCGGGGACCAACACGTCGATGCGGGCGAGCGTCGCGTCGACCGCGGTGAACCGCAGCGTGTCCGCCCCCGGCATCCGCACGACGACCACACCGTTCAGGACGGCAACGTCCCTGAATCGAACGAGCGTCCCGGACGAGTCCGCGCCGCCGCCCGACCTCGCGGGACCGCCGTCGCCGGTGAAGCGGTCGAACACCTGCTGATAGTTCCAGTCGTCCGCGCCCGCTGCCCGCTCGATCACGACGCGTGGACGCACGAACGTCGCTTCCGTGACCAGCACCGAACCCCGGTTCAGCGCGCCCGCGTCCAGGACGCCGGATACCGAATCTCCTTCGAAGAATGGCCGCCCCCCGGGCGCGTTCCACGTCACCGCGGTCGCCGCGATCCGGATCGGACCTTCCAACGGTGCGCCCGGGAGCGTGCCTCGCAACGCCGCCTCTATGCGCGCTTCGACATCGGCGATTCCGACCCTGCCCGGCGCCACCTGGATCGCCGGCGCCGCCGCGGCGACGATCGCCACCCACACCGCACGGGCTCGGGAGCGGCGCCGGTCGCCCACGTACGCTCAGAACGGCTGGCCCACGGCGAGGTGCACCCGCAGGCGACTCAGAAAGGACTCGCGCGCCGGCGTGAACCGATCCGCCACGCGCACAAGGACGCCCGTCTCCGGCTCGATCAGGTAGAGCGGCGCCGTCGGCGGCGCGTACGGGTTGTACGCCACGTCCACCCGCACCGGGCCGACCGGCGTGTTCACCCTCAGCCCGACACCGGGGGTGATCCGGACGTCGCTCGCGTCGATCGACCATAGCCGATCCTCGTCGACCGCACCCGCGTCGACGAAGGTCGCAAGGCGTAACCTATTGCCCAGAAACGGCCCGGGGAACCTCAGTTCGAGCGACGTCACGAACGCCGACAGCCCGCCGATCGGGACGAATACCACGTTCTCCTCCTCGAACTGCGGGCCCTCTTCGACGTAGACGCCCGGACCCAGCGTGTTGCGCGCGTACCCCCGCACGCTGTTCGCGCCGCCGGCGTAGAACCGGTCCTCCGGCGGGATGAAGTCCTCGCCGCCCCGGACCGATGCCGCGCCGATGAACGTCCCCGCGCGCAGGCTCGCCGCGAAGACCGAGCGGGAGCCGACCGGGACGTACACGGCGCCGTCGAACGCCGTCCGCCCGTAATCGACCTCCGATCCGAGCCACGGCGCCGCCCAGACCGCGGTGGCGCGCAGTAGATGTCCGCGCGACGGGTCGACCAGCACGTCAGTTCGGTTGCGGAACCAGCTCGCGCCCAGCGTGTTCGTGAAGCGCTCCTCGGTGAGTGCGGCGACGTCGCCCGGCTCGCAGACCTGGAACGCCACGCAGAACACCGCGGGCGAGGCGAGGGTCCTGCCGCGCTCGGCGTCAACCGCCACCGTCAACGTCTGCCGTGGGTCTAGGGTGTGCGTCACCGCCACGCGTGCGCCCTCGGCCTCGCGCTGGAACACGTCGGGCTCCGAGAAGCGCTCCGCGTAGACGCTCAGCGTAACGCTATTGCGCGGCGTCAGGAAGTACGGCTGCGTCAGGTCCGCGCTGAACCGGTAGTCCAGCTCGTCGCCGAAGGGATCGCCCTCGAACGCGCGGCAGATCGTGCCCCCGAACCCCGCGTCCAGCGGATCGCCTATCCCGATCTTGCTCACGCTCGCCTGGAGCGCGAGGCGACGCGCGCCACCGCCGAAGCTCCGGCTCACCCACTCTACGCGCCCCCGGAAGCAATCCACCGTCCCGAACCCCACCGCGGCCTCCACGACGTGCACCGGACCCTCAGCGATCTGCACGAGAACCGTCGTCCGCGCGCTGTCGCCGGGCGTCGCCTGGAGCGAGTCCGGCGCGATCGACACGACGGCGAACTCCACGATCTCCAGCGAGTACAGATTGCGTTGGCTCGTCACCAGCTCGCCGATCCGTAGGACGTCGCCGCGGCCGAACGTCAGCTGGCGGAGGACCGTGGTTCGCCCCAGTCGCTCCGCACCCCGCACGATGATCGAGTCCACGACCACCACCGGCCCCGGCACGGCGAGCAGACGCGCGGTCGCCACGTCGGCCACGGTGTCCACGTCGTAGCTGCGCAGCACCTCGGCGCGCGCATGGCCGAGCGCGAGCAGCCGCGCCTCGATCGTATCGGCCGACGCGGCGAAATCCCCCAGGTCGAACAGCTCACCCACTCGAAGCGGCAGCTTCGACCGCACCTCGGCCGTATCCACCACCCCTTCCAGCCCCTCCACCTCGAATGCCGTCAACACCACCGGATCCCCGACGTCGATCACGAACTCGACCGCCACATTCTCGTCCTCTCCCGGGACCACCACCGGAACGACCGTCGTGCCGTAATAGCCGCTCTGACGGTAGAACGCCTCCAGCCGCACGACGTCGCGCCTCACGGCCGCCACGTCCAGCCGATGCCGCTCCTCGCCGATCGACGTGAACGGAATGCAGATCGGCAGACCCAGGAGATTGCACCGACTCGGCTGCGTCTCCGTCACCCGGATCAGCGTGTCGGCCGAAAACGGGCCGGGCTCCACGAACACGACCCGGTCGATCTCCCGACCCTGAAACCGTTGCAGCGCCGAGAATTCGTCCCCCGCGCCCGACCTCGCCCCGCACGCCCCGGCGAGACCCGCGAGCAGCGGGATCGCGAGGGGTGCGACGGCACGCGCCCACCGCCTCCCGTGCCTCGTCCGCATCCGCGTTTCTGCTCTCCTGCTCGTGTGCGCGTCGGCCCGCGGAATCATGCAAAGCACAAGCCACATGGCACCCGTCTTGCGACCTCTGGACGGCGAAATCATGTGTTTCTGCCACGTACGGCCCGACTCTTTCGCGAGAAAAGAATGAGGCCTCGCATCTCCGCTTCCGCGCTCCTGATCGGCGCGATCGCGTTCGCCGGGACGGCCGGCTGCGGCGAAGACGGTGAGGACCGGAAGCCCGCCGCGAGCGAACGCGCGGGAACGCCCGCACCCGCCTCGCTCGAGCCGGCGTACACACGGGTCAGCGACCAGATGCTGGCCGGAGCCGACGCAGCGGCGGAGAACTGGCTGGTCCACGGCGGGGCGTACAACAACCAGCGCTACTCGTCGCTCTCGCAGATCAATCGCGGCAACGTGGCGGACCTGGTGCCGGTGTGGATCTACCAGACGGGGATCTCGGAATCGTTCGCTACGACACCGATCGTGGTGGACAACACCATGTACCTGACCACTCCCGAGAGCCACGTGATCGCGCTGAACGCCGCGACGGGCGAGCGGCTGTGGGAGTTCGTGCCGGAACTGAAGCGCACGATGCTGTGCTGCGGCCCGGACAACCGGGGCGTGGCGGTGCACGACGACAAGGTCTTCGTCGCCACGCTCGACGCGCGGTTGATCGCGCTGAACAACCGGACGGGGGAAGTGGTCTGGGAGACTGAGGTGGCGGATCCCGAGGACGGCTACAGCGAGACGATGGCGCCGCTGGCGTACCGCGGGAAGGTGGTGGTCGGTGTCGACGGCGGCGAGTACGGGATCCGGGGGTTCGTCGCCGCGTTCGACGCTCGCACGGGAAGGGAAGTGTGGCGGTGGTACACGGTGCCCGAGCCCGGCCAGGGCGGCGGCTGGTGGGGGGAGTGGAAGCCGACCGACCCCTACGGAACCTCCCTCGGCCGAGACATCCTCTTCGAGCAGGAGCAGCAGGGAAAGCGTCCGGACGCCTGGAAGCGGGGCGGGGGTGCGGTCACGACGACGCCCGCGTACGACCCAGCCTCGAACACGCTCTACGTCGTCGTCGAGAACCCCGCGCCGGCGTTGGACGGCGCCGTTCGGCCCGGCGACAACCTCTACACCGGCTCGATCGTCGCGCTGGACGGCGATACCGGCCGCATGCGATGGTTCTTCCAGTACCTCCCGCACGACGTCTGGGACCTGAGCGGCGGCGCTCCGCCGATGCTGATCTACGACGGCACCCGGAAGCTGGTCGCCCACGCAGGGCGCACCGGCTGGCTCTACATCGTCGACGCCGCAACCGGCCGGCCGGTCCTGCGCTCGGACAACTTCGTGCCGCAGGCGAACCTCTTCACGCACCCCACGTCCGAGGGGATCCGCATACTGCCCGGAGCGAACGGCGGCGCCGACTGGTCACCGACGGCATTCTCCCCGCGCACCGGGCTCGTCTACGTGACCGCGCTCCACCAGCCGATGATCTACACCCGGGCCTTCCAACCCCGCGAGGACGGCCGGCTCTGGATCGGCGGCCGGTTCGTCCACGTCCCGGAAGAGCCCCAGGCCGGCATCCTGTCGGCGATCGATCCCCGCACGGGCGAGATCCGCTGGCAGCGTCAGCTCCCGGCGCCGACCAGCGGCGGCGTTCTCGCCACTGCCGGCGACCTCGTCTTCGTCGGGCAGGGGACCGGCACCCTCGACGCCTTCGACGCGGAAACCGGTCAGCTCCTCTGGCAGTTCCGCGCCGGCGCCGGCGTCAACGGCAGCCCGATCACCTACATGGCCGGCGGCGTCCAGTACGTCGCCGTCCCAGCCGGTGGAAACCACCAACTCGATACGCCACGCGGAGATGACCTCATCGTCTTCGCGTTGCATGGGAGACGGGCGCCGACCGTCACCGCGTACGGCGTCCCACGATACACCCGCAACGGCCCCATCCATTTCGGGCGCGTTCGGCAGGTCCCGGCCTCCCAGGTCGACCAGCTCCAGGGCACCGGACAGGCGACCGGCAGGCAACCGTGATCCCGTCCGCGCGTGCTTGACAGATGCCGAAATCCTCGCTAAGTTCAACGTGTTAGGCGACTTTGCCTCTCCGCCCGCGTCACCTCTGGTCCGCGGGCGGATTCGTTACGGACCCTGACGCCGATTTCCGCATGGCACGACACCCGACTGCTGGTCGCGTCCACCGGACCGCTACGACGCCGGACGATGCCTTCATCGCCCGGGTCCTCGAAATCTCCGCGTGGGCCAAGACTCATTCCCGCGCTCTCACGATCGGTATCGTGTCCCTCGTGGCCGTGGTCCTCGTGGCCGCGTACGTCCGGAACTTCCAGGCGACCGCACGCGCCGCCGCCGAGTCGCGCTTCCTGGCCGTGCAGCAGACCGTCGCCAGCGGGAACACGGCGCTCGCCATCCGTGACCTCGAGGAGTTCCTCGCGACCCACGGCAGCAGCGAGGTCGCCAAAGAGGCCCGCATCCTCCTCGCGCAGAGCTACCTGATCGAGGGCGACCCGGAGAAGGCGATCGCCGCCGTCGACCCGGTCGCGAAGTCGATCGGGGAAGGGCTGGGCACCACGGCGGCGCTCCTCAAGGCCGCCGCGCTCGAGTCAGCAGGACGCGTCGACGAGGCCGAGGCACTCTACCTCCGTATCGCCGACCGCGCGCGCTTCGACTACGAGCGCGTGGAAGCACTCGACGCGGCCGCACGCATCCGAATGGACCGCGGCGACGCCGCCGGCGCAACGCAGCTCTACGACCGCCTCCTCGCGCTCTCGCGGGACGGTAGCGCCGACGCCGCCGTATTCGAGATGCGCCGCGCAGAGGCCCGCGCCCGCGCCCAGAACTAGCGTCGATCCCGGTGGGCCCTCGGGTGGCGGCCGCCGCTCCGCCGCCACCCGCCGGGCTCGGCGATCACCGTCCGCCATACCCGGTCCGTAGACGATCCTCCCGCCACGCCGCGCTCGGTTCCGCGCTCCAAAGCGGCCTCCCGGCACGAAACCTCGATCGTCCACGTCCATGGCCTCGACGCCTTCGACGAGGCCCGCGACCCCCGACACCGGCAGGGAGAGCGCCGCGCACGGCACCTGCCGGGGCACGTCCCGCGTCAGACTCGTCGCACGCCCACGACGGGAACAGGACAGCATGGCGACCGGGCCGCCCGGGGGATGGAGGCGCCATCGTCGTCATCCACCTGGGCCGCCGTCGGCCGCCGCCGCCGTGACGGCAAGCGGGAGGCCCGGCCGCACGCCGCACGTGTTCACGCAACTCCCGCACCACTTCGTATAATATGCATTATGTAAACTCGCGGGCGGAATTCGTGTGGAAAAACACAGACGTTCTCCACCACCCCGTCTTTCGGCTGGCTGGACGGCTGACTCAATCGAGCTCGGCGGCGATCGCGGACATCAGGCGGTCTGCCGCTGCCGGGAGCGCAGCCTCCCGGTCCGCCCGGCGATCGAGCCGCGGGAACCTCAACGGCTCGCCGAACGTGATGCGGACCGGCGCGCGCCTGAGCTGCCGGTGCCAGCGCGGCCAGGCCTCGTACGCGCCGCTGATGGACACCGGCACGACCGGGACGCCGGCCTTGAGCACGAGCCGGACGGCGCCGAGGCGCGGCGGCTGCAGCCGTCCGTCCCAGCTCCGCTCCCCCTCGACGTACACCCCGACCGGCTCCCCTTCTCGCAGCTTCCGGAGCGCGTACCGGACCGCTTGCGGATCGATTTCGAATCGCCGTACCGGGAACGAGAGGAGCCGCGGCATGAGCCAGGCGAAAATCGGCGAGGTGAACTGGGTGCTTTTCGCCATGGTGTGGACCGGCCGCGGACACACCGCCTGGATGAGGATGGGGTCCAGGATGCTCTGGTGGTTGGCGACCAGGAGGAACGGCCCGGACGTAGGGATGTTCTCGAGCCCGCGGACGTCGAGGCGTCCGATGAGGGGCCATAGGCCCCGAACGATTCCCTGCGCCAGGCGGTACAGCGTCATCGCGTAGCGATTCGGGGCTGGAACTCGATGATCTCGCCACGGCCGGTCGCCCGGTAGTGCCGGCGCAGCGCCGCGCAGAGGACCTCCTCCCAGAACCGGGCCGAGTCCTCCGGGAAACGGAACGAAACGACCGGTCGGCGGCGCGACTTGATCTGGAGGGTGCTGGAGCTGGGCTGGACGGCCGTGATCTCGTCGAACGTCCACTCCTCCGCCTCGCCGGCGTCCGGCGTGAACCGGACGCGGTCGCCGTGGAGCGCGAGCACGCCTTCCTTCGCCGGCCCGAACCGTTCGATGCGATTCATGTAGACGGAGCCGAATCGGATCACGCTCTCCCCCGTCGCCGTCTTGGCGCGCGCGCGGGAGCGGAGGAGCGCCCCGTCGGGCCCTGTCGGTTCGAGGCGCTGCATGTACTGCTCGATCTCCGGCAGCCGGTCGGCCCACTCCGCCGCGGAGTGCACGTGCATCGTCCCGTCCGGCGCTTCGGCGACGATCGACGCCCCGCGACCCCGCCGGTAACGCGCGCCGCACCCTCGGCACACCTCCCGCTTCCCCGCCGGACGCAGCCCGCCTTCGGCCCCGCACAGCGGGCATGCCCAGAGCAGGTCCCGGATCGCCAAGCCAGCCTCCTCGTCAGAGCCGCCGGAACATGTCGAGGAACCGCAGGTGCCAGACCCGCCACACGGCCTCGAGGATGATGCGCTTGGACATCTTCGACACGCCCACGTCGCGGTCGGCGAAGACGATCGGGATCTCCTTGATGCGGAATCCCTTCTTCCACGCCCGCATCGTCATCTCGATCTGGAAGGCGTACCCCTCGGAGCGGACCCTACCCAGGTCGATCGACTCCAGGACCCTGCGGCGAAAGCACTTGAACCCGCTCGTCGCGTCCGCGACGGGGACGCCGGTAATCAACCGGGCGTAGAGGTTGGCGAAGTACGAGAGGAGCAGCCGCCCGATCGGCCAGTTGACGACGGTGACCCGCCCTCCCTGGTAGCGGGAGCCCACGACCACGTCGGCGTTCTGGATCGCCTCCATGAACGCGGGCAAATGGGCCGGATCGTGGGAGAAGTCCGCGTCCATCTCGAAGAAATATTCGTACTCGCGCGCGAGCCCCCAGCGGAACCCTTCGATGTACGCCGTACCGAGGCCGAGTTTCCCCGCCCGGTGAAGCACGTGGATGCGCGGATCTTCGGCCGCCATGGCGTCGGCCACCTCCCCCGTGCCGTCTGGCGAGGCGTCGTCGATGATGAGGACATCGAAACGCGTGTCCCGCCCGAGGACTTCGGGGACCAGGCGCCGTATGTTGTCCCGTTCGTTGTACGTCGGGATGATGACCAGAGCGCGCCCCGCGCTATCTCCCATTCTGTCTTGAAGTTATACGTGTTCCTGGTTAGCTTCCGGGGTTGCCGAATCTAACGAATCTCACCGCACGGGAACAAGTGAGGGTCCTCTACATCGCGACCGCGTACCCACGTCACGAGGGGGATGTCATCACGCCCTGGATGACGGAGACGATCCGTCGACTCGGCGCGGCGGGCGTCGAGGTGGACGTCCTGGCGCCCTCCTACCGAGGACTCGGCAGCGGCCGGGTCGGCGGCATCATGGTGTATCGATTCCGCTACGCACCTCGCCGGTGGGAGGACCTGACGCACGACCAGACGGCGCCGGACCGGATCCGCGACCGCCCCGCCTATCTCGGCCTCGTGCCGGGCTACGTCCTGGCGGGAATGCGCGCGGCCGCGCGGCTCGCAGCGGCCGGACGCTACGACGTCGTACACGTCCACTGGCCGATCCCGCATGCGCTCCTTGGCCTCGCGGCCCGGTGGCGGGCCGGCGTTCCCGTCGTACTCACCTTCCACGGTGTGGAGCTGACGTGGACGCGGGGGCGGTGGCCGCTCCTCACCCCTCTGCTCCGCCATTTCGTCCGGACCGCCGATGCGGTCACGGCGAATTCGACGTACACGGCCGGGATGATTCGGAGCGTGTACGATCGTGACGTGGTTCGAATCCCCTTCGGCGCGACGATCGAACCCCCGACGGCCCGGGTCGAACCGTCGGACAAACCCGCAGACGCGCCGTTCGAGCTGCTGTTCGTCGGGCGGCTGGTCGAGCGGAAAGGCGTCCATTACCTTCTGGACGCGCTCGCGCGGCTCCGGACGGATCGCCCGGTGTACCTACGGGTGGTTGGCGATGGCCCGATGCGGGCAGAGCTGGAGGAGCGCGCCCGGCGGCTCGGCCTGGCCGACCGCGTCGCATTCGACGGCTTCGTTTCCGCGGAGGCGCTGTCCCGGCGCTTCGCCGACTGCGATGCGTTCGTGCTCCCGGCGATCGTCGACTCGAAGGGAGACACCGAGGGTCTCGGCGTCGTGCTGGTCGAGGCGCTCACCTACGGGAAGCCGGTGATCGCGAGCGCCGCGGGCGGGATCGTGGACGTGATTCGCGATGGCGAGACGGGGATCCTGGTGCCCCCCGCGGACGCCCAGGCGCTGGCCTCGGCAATCGAGCGGATGGTCGCAGATCCGGCACGGGCGCGGGCTCTGGCCATGGCGGGTCGGGCGCACGTGGACCGGGAGTTCTCCTGGCCGGCGATCATCGAGCGACTCGTATCGCTCTACGAAAGCCTCGCGGCCGGGGCCCGGCGCGAACATTGAGGACACGGGAGAGACATGGCGCAGAAGACGAAGACGGCGAGCCGGCCGGCCGAGGCCGCGAGAGAGACGACGGCCGCGGGCGGGCCGACCGAGTTCTTCCCCACCCCGTGGCTGCTGGCCAGCTACCTGGCGCTTTCGGTGCTTTTCTTCTTCCCAGCGCTCATGCCCGGGATGCAGATCTTCGGCACGGACTACCTGGCCGTGGCGTACATGTGGGAGGAGTTCGTCACGCAGCGATTCGCTGCCGGCGAACTGCCCAAATGGCTCCCCCACGTGTACGGTGGCGCGCCCTTCTTCGCCAATCCGATGGACACCTACCATCCGCTGACGCTGCTGTTGCGGCTCGGCGGCGTGCCCACGTACCGGCACCTGGCGATCATTTTCGTGGTGCACTACTTCCTCGCGGGCGTGGGCGGATACCTCCTCCTCCGGGAGATCGGCGTGAAGAGGATGCCTGCCTATCTCGGCGGGCTCCTCTACATGTTCTCGGGCTATCTGATCTCGTTCATCTACGGCGGCCACGACGGGCGCGCCATCGTGGCGACGCTCGCGCCGCTCTTCCTCTACGCGCTCCATCGGGGGATCCGGCTGGGAGGGTGGCGCTGGTTCGTGCTGGCCGGGGTCGTGATCGGGACGGCCATGCTTTCGTTCCAGATCCAGAGCTCGTACTACCTCCTCCTGGCAGGCGGGCTCTTCGCGGTCTTCGTATTGTGGCAGCGTCGGTCCGGGCTCACACTCGCGACCCTCGGCGCGCGCCTGGGTGGCGGGGCGCTGACCCTCGCGATCGGCTTCGCGATGGCGGCCGTAAACTTCCTTCCCTTCCTGGGTTACGTCTCCGCATCTCCACGAGGGGTTGAAGGTGGGCGCGGGTATGCCTACGCCACATCGTGGGCGATGCCGCCCGAGGAGACGGTTGGCCTCGCCGTTCCGGAGTGGATCGGGATCCTCGACAACTACTGGGGTCAGAACGGGATCAAGCTACACACCGAATACGCCGGCGCGCTGACACTCCTCCTGATCGTTGTCGCGGTCTATCTGCTCCGGCGCAATCGCTACGCCTGGTTCTTCGGCGGCCTCGCCGCGTTCGCGCTGACGATGTGCTACGGCGCGCACACCCCGATCTACCGCCTGTACTACGAGTTGCTCCCCGGGGTGGACAAGTTCCGCGCGCCGTCCATTGCGTTCTACCTCGTCACGCTGTCCCTCGTGGTCCTGGCCGGGCTCGCGCTGGAGCGCCTGACCGATCTGAGGGAGGCCCGGTCTTCCCGGTCCCCGTCCGAACGCACCGCCGCCGAGCGCGAGCTCGGCGTGGTGCGCAACATAGGATTGGGTGCGCTCGGCGCCGTCGCGCTCTGGGGTCTCGCCGCCCTGGCCACCACACCCGAAAGCGTCGGCGGCTCGCCGACGTCGCTCGAGGCGTACCGGTCGATGATGGCCGCGGCCAACCACCCCGAGTACGTCAAGGGCGTCTGGCGCTTCGCGCTGTTCCTCGCTCTTTCCGCGGGCGGGCTGTGGCTCTGGCTTCGGGGCGCCCTGTCCACGCGTGCCGCCGGCCTCCTGTTGGCGCTGACGGCCGTGATCGACCTGTGGGTGGTCGACAAGAAGTTCTTCGAGACGGTGCCCGAGCCCTCGGTCCTTTTCGCACCGGACGAGGTCGCCAACTTCCTGCGCACGCAGCCTGGGCCGTTCCGGGTGTATGTGCTGCCGGATCTGCCGCAGGACGACTATCTCACGCTCTTCGGGATCGAGCTGATCGCCGGCGAGCATGGCAACCAGCTCCACAGCTTCAATGAATTCCTGGGGGCGGGCGAGCACAGCTACACCGACCAGCACAACATCCAGCGCTATCCCGCGTTCATGGCCATGGCCAACGCTCGCTACGTGCTCACGCGTGCGCAGCTGGACGTCCCGTTCCTGACGCCGGTCTTCCAGGGCCGCACCCGTACCGGGGCCACGGCCGTCGTCTACGAGAACCGGATGGCGCTACCGCGGGCGTACGTCGTGCCCCGGGCGATCCGGGTGGAGGGGCTCGATCAGGCGCTGGAGCGCATGCGCTCGGACGCCTTCGATCCGTCGCGCGAGGTGCTGCTCTACGACGAGCCACCCGTCACGGCCGCGGATGCGGCGGCGTTCGAGGGGAGCGCCCGCGTCGTGCGATACGAGCCGTCCGAGGTCGTCGTCGAGGTCACGACCAACGACAGCGGATACCTGGTGCTGAGCGACAACTACTACCCGGACTGGACCGCGACCGTCGACGGCGAGCCGGCGACGATCCTCCGGGCGAACCACACCTTCCGGGCCGTGCCGGTGGGACCGGGTGAGCACACGATCCACTTCCGCTTCGAGCCACGAAGCCTCGAGGCGGGATTCCGGATCTCCCTGGCCACGTGGATCGGCCTCCTCCTCTTCGGCGCCGGCGTTCTCTGGCAGGAACGTCGACGGAGGGCCTCGGCCTAGGGGTGGCGATGCGGGCGGTCCTACGCCGGGTGGGCGCGGCGCTGTTCATCGGGGCCGCGTTCTACTTCCTCGGCCGCGCCCTCGTCGATCAGCGCGAGCAGTTGGCGGCGTTCGACTGGAGCGTCGAACCGATCGGTCTCGCGGCGTCGCTCGTCGCGCTCGTCGCCGTGCTGGCCGGCGGCGTCGCGATCTGGGCGAGCGTGCTCCGACATCTCGGGCACCGCGTCCGGTTCCTCGACCTGCTGCGCATCTGGTTCCTTTCCAGTCTCGGCCGTTACATCCCCGGCAAGATCTGGCAGTTCGTGGGCGTCGCGGAGATGAGCCGGGCGTCGGGGATCCCGGCGCTGGTCGGCATCACGTCGCTGATGGCGTACATGGCGCTTGCCGCGGCCGCGGCCGCGCTGGTGGGCGTGTACCTGCTGCCGGCCGCAGCCTTCGGCGCGCTGGGCGACGTGGTTCCGTGGTTGCGCGCGAGCGCGCCGCTCCTCCTCCTGAGCGTGCACCCCAAGTTCTTCAACGCGGCACTCGGCGTCGTGTCGCGGCTGACGCGCCGCCCCCTGGGCGAGTGGACGGCCGGCTGGCTCGACGGCGTCGTCCTCGTGGGCATGTGCGCACTCATGTGGCTGGGTTTCGGCGTCGCGTTCCAGCTGTTCATCGGCAGCGTGGCGGAAACCACGGCGCTCCAATTCCCCGCCCTCACCGCCACCTACGCCCTGTCGTTCCTTGCAGGTTACGCCGCGGTGATCGCGCCGGCCGGTCTGGGCGCGAAGGATGGCGCGATGGCCGTACTCCTCGTGGCCGCTCTGGACGTCCCGCTCGGCGTCGCCGCGGCCCTTGCGCTCGCGGCCCGCGTCTGGTCGGTCGCGGGCGATGTCCTTCCTGCGCTGATCCTCCTCCGCGCCCGCCGCGAGGCGCGGGCCGAGTCGAACACGGTGACGCTGACATGACCGCCACGCTCGACCGGCTGATCGACTTCTACCGCGATCGCTACGCCGCGCCGCCCGGCGCCTTGCGGGATTACCGCGCGTACCTCCCGTTCCTCGATCTCGAGCCGGGGGATCGCTTGCTGGACGTCGGTTGTGGTGAAGGCTTCTTCCTGGAGGCCGCGGCTCGCCGCGGCGCACGACCGACGGGGATCGAGATCGTGGAGGAGGCCGTCCGGCTCGCCAGGCGCCGTCTTCCCCGCGCCGGGCTCCTCATCGGCGCGGGCGAAGCGCTGCCGTTCGCTGATGCGTCGTTCGACGCCGTCACCTGCCTCGGCAGCCTCGAGCACTTCGCCGATCCGGCCGCCGGCGCACGCGAGGTCGCCAGGGTCTTGCGACCGGACGGCACCGCGCTGGTCGTCGTGCCCAACCGTCGCTTCCTCGGCTGGTCCCTCACGGGCCGCGCTGGCACGGAGCAACAGGCCGCGTCCGAGCTCCTCCTCGATCTGGACGAATGGCGCCGCTTCCTCGAGGGCGCCGGGCTTCGCGTGGTCTCCGTCGCCAAGGAGCCCTGGCACACCAAGCCGTTCCGGTCACGCCTCAAGCGGCTCGCGGTCCGGATCGCATGGTGGGTGCTCCCGTTGCGCCTCACGTATCAGTTCGCGTTCGTTTGCCGGCGCGCCTGATCACGCGCCGCCGCGGCTGATCATCGACCGCGGCCAATCACGCGCCGCCGCACCTGATCCGACGCCGACGTAGCCAATCCCGTACCGGCGCGGCCCATCCCGGGCGTGCGGACGACGCGCCGCTCACGGCGCGAAAAAGCCGTGCGTGTCGTCCCGCTCGGGATCCCACTGGAAGATTCGCCCACCCGGCTTCACCTGGACGCCATGACCCGGGACGTCCGGAAGCCGGTCCAGCCACCCGACGGAGCTGAGGCGGTCCATGGCGGCGTCGACTTCGGCGGGATCTTCCAGGACGTCGTCGGTCGCGGCCAGCCAGAACTCGCCGACGCCCGGCGCAGCGATCTCCCAGTGGTGGCTACCATTGGGAGCCCGGCTCCGATAACGCACTCGCGCGTCCGGCCATCGATTCTGCGCCTCTTCCCGCGCCCACGCCTCGAAGCGTTCCCGCACATCGTCACGGTGGCTTTCCTCGTTCGCCATGATCGCCCTCCTGTCCGTGGAACGGGTTCCCGACCCCACGGTGCGCAAGAGCATGGCCAGCAGGCGCGAGGCGGTGGGTGTCCCACGCTCGTTGCGTGCGCCTCACAGCTCTCGCGAGCGGCGCGTCGCCGTCAGGATCGCGCGCGACGGTCCAGCTTTCGGTGCAGGGCTTCGAGTTCGGCGTGCTGCTGGGCCGTCAGCTCGGCCAGAAAGCCGAAGCCGAAGAGCAGGAAACCAAGTGTTTCCAGGAGGATGACGAGGTAGAGGAGCGGCCGGTAGCCGAACGGCGGCATCAGATGGGCAATGCGCAGGGCCACGGTGGTCAGGCCGACCACGACCCCGAGCGCCGCCAGCACAAGCCCGCTCACGCCGAAGAGGAGCATCGGCTTGCGGGAGAAGAAGAGAAAGAACGCCACGGAGACGAGGTCCAGGAACCCGACCACGATGCGGCCGCGCCCCGAGTACTTCGACTGGCCGTGCCGCCGCGGGTGGAGCGCGATCGGGATCTCGGTCATCGAGAATCCACGGGCGTAGGCCAGGACGACGAAGAAGCGGTGCCAGTCGTGTCGCAGGTGGACTTCGTCGAGGACCTCCCGGCGAAACGCCTTCATCGAGTTCAGGTCCGAGACCGGGACGTCGAAGAGGCGGCGGCTGAGGCGATTGTAGATCCCCGAGACGGCCTGCTTCTCGTACCGCCCGACCTTGCGACCCGTGACGATGTCCCACCCTTCGTCGATCTTGGCAAGGAAGCGTGGGATCTCGTCGGGCAGGTGCTGCAGGTCCGCGTCGTAGAGGATGATGACGTCGCCTTCCGAAGCGTCGGCGCCCGTGAGCAGCGCCTCCGTCTTGCCGAAGTTGCGGCGGTGGCTCACGACCCGGAAGCGGTCCCACCCGGCCGCTTGGGCCCGAGCCACCTCCGCCGTGCCGTCCGTCGACCCGTCGTCGACGAGGACGACCTCGCCCTCGAGGCCGTAGCGGTCGAACGTCGCACGGAGTTCGCGGATCAGGTCAGGGATGTTCTCGACCTCGTTGTAGGCCGGGATGACAACGACGAAGTTGCGCCTCGCCGTGTCGGAGAGGCGCAACTCTTCCTGGGTGGGCAGCATCGCTTCCACGGCCATTCGTCCGTCAAACGCGTTTGCGCATCCGCGCCGACAGGACGCCGAGCTGGTCCCGGTACTTCGCCACCGTACGCCGCGCGATCTGGATCCCCTCCTCCTTGAGGATGTTCACGATCGCCTGGTCGGTCAGGGGCCGCTTCGGGTCCTCCTCGGCGACGAGCTTCTGGATCCGCGCCTTGATCCCGCGCGCGCTCACGTCCTCGCCCGACGTCGTCGACAGCCCGCTAGAGAAGAAGAACTTGAGCGGGAGCACGCCCCGCGGCGTCTGGACGTACTTCTCGTTCGTCACCCGCGAGACCGTCGACTCGTGCATGTTGATCACCTCTGCCACTTCCCGCAGCGTCAGCGGCTTGAGGTACTGCACGCCCTTCTCGAAGAATTCCCGCTGCCGGTCGACGATGAAGTTCATCACCTTGAGCATCGTCTGGCGCCGCTGCTCGATCGCCTGGATCATCCAGTTGGCGCTGTTCAGCTTGCTCGAGATGAACTCCTTGTTCTCGCCCTGGAACTTGTTCTTGTCCTTGGCGATCTCGCGGTAGGCGCGCGAGAGCTTGAGCCGCGGCAGGCTCGTGTCGTTCAGGAAGACCAGGTACTCCCCGTCGATCTTCTCGACGATCAGGTCCGGCGTGATGTAGTTGTCCGAGGGGCTCGAGTACTTGATCCCCGGCTTCGGATCCAGCTTCGCCACCTCGTCCGCGGCCGACTGGACGTCCTTCGGCGTGATCGAGAGCTCCTTCGAGATCTCGGACCACCGGTGGTTGATGAGCTGCTCGAAGTAATCGCGGACGATCCGGTACGCGAGCGTGTCCTCTTTCCCCGCGTCCGCGAGCTGGAGGAGCAGGCACTCCCGGAGATCGCGCGCGGCGATCCCCGGCGGATCGAAGCCCTGGATGACGCGGAGCATCTCCTCCGCCTCCTCGAGCGTGAACGGCTCGAGCGGCTCGCCATCCTGCGCCCAGTTCGCCCCCTCCTTCTGCACCCACTCGTTCAGCCCCTCGAGGACCTCCTCGAGCGAGCACGACAGGTAGCCGTTGTCGTCGATGTTCCCGATGATCTCCTCGCCGAGGAGCATCTGCCGCTCGGAGAGGCGGAGCAGTACGAGCTGATCGCGGAGGTGGTCGGCCAGGTCCCGTGTCTCGACCGGCACCGGCTCGTAGTACTCCTTCTCCTCGTACTCGGCCCGGCGGCCGCCGGCCTCGAAGCCGTCGAGGAGGATCTCCTCCCAGTCGATCTGCTCTTCTTGTTCCTTCTCTTCCTTCTGCTTCTCCTTGTCCTTGATCGCGGCCTCTTCCTCGGGGGAGACCGGCGGCTCCTCGAGCTCGAGGAACGGGTTGTTGAGCAGCTCCTGCTTGATGTGCTGCTGCAGGTCGAGGAGCGGCATGTAAAGAAGATCCATCGCCTGATACAGGCGAGGATTGATCTTCATCTCCTGCCGGAGCTGCGTGCCCTGGTAGAGTCCTGTCTTGATACTCATACCACTTCCGGTCGGCGATAACGTTCGCGCATGCGCGCCGTCAGCGTCGGGCCGAAATAGATCTCGGCAACCTCGTCGTTCCAGACCAGTTCGGCGACGGTGCCCGAGACCCGCACGCGACCGTCGTACATGATATACGCCCGATCCACGATGTCGAGCGTCTGCTCGACGTTGTGATCGGTGATGATCACTCCGATCCCGCGGTGGCGGAGCCCCGCCACGATCTGCTGGATGTCGTGGACGGCGATCGGGTCCACGCCGGCGAACGGCTCATCCAGCAGCATGAACTTCGGGTTGCTCACCAGCGCCCGCGTGATCTCCAGGCGCCGGCGCTCCCCACCGGAGAGCGAGTACGCCTTGGACTTGCGCAGGTGCTTGATCGACAACTCGTCCAGCAGAGTCTCGAGGCGCTCCCGCCGCTCGGCTTTCGAGAGCGGCAACGTCTCGAGGATCGCGAGGATGTTTTCCTCGACCGTCAGCTTACGGAAGATCGACGGCTCCTGCGCGAGGTAGCCGATCCCCTTCCGAGCCCGCCGGTACATCGGCACATCCGTCAGCTCGACGTCGTCGAGGTAGACGTGCCCTTCGTCCGGCGAGATCAGCCCGACGATCATGTAGAACGTGGTCGTCTTCCCCGCCCCGTTCGGCCCCAGCAACCCGACGATCTCGCCCTGCGACACGTGGAGATCGACGTTGTTGACCACGCGCCTCTTACGGAACTCCTTGACGAGCCCTCGGGCCGAGAGCGTGCTGCCGTGTGCCGGCTCGAGATCCGTCGTCGTGCCCGGGAACACGGCGCCCGCGAGATTCGGCTCGGTCATAGTCAGCAAATTCCTTACCGTTGCGGTGGCGGCCCCTTACGGACTTCGACGTCCGGCGTGGCGTCGGGCTCCCGACCACCTCCCCGATCTTCTTTCGGCTGAAGGTGATACCCTCGAACCGGGCCGACGGCCTCCACGCTCACGACTTCCCCGTCCCGCAGGAAGAGCATGATCCGGTTGGCCGTCAGATAGTTCACACCGGGCCGGTCCTTCCCCTCCTCGCGAATCCTGTAGAGCGACTGCGCCTTGCCGCCCTCGCCGACGGCCACGAGGCGTTCGAGCGCCACGCGATTCCTGGCCCGGCCGTCGGACGTGGAGTCCGTCGCGACCGTGTCCGCGGCCGGCGCTTCGACGAAGTAGCCCGTGATCGTGTCTCCGCGCAGCCAGTCCCGACCGACCAGCTCGGGGAGCGCCGCCGTCAGGGAATCGGCCGCCCGCTCGCCGTAGGCGTTCCCCACGGCGACGACCTGCTCCAGTCGTTGGTCGGGGATCAATGCGTCGATCGAGTCGGCGAGGAGCCAGAACTCCGTGGCCGTCGCCCTGGGCTGCGGTCCGACGGTGCGGAGCGGCGCGGCCGGCGCTTCGTCGGTGACGAGCGTATCGGCCGCGGCGGCGAGTGAGTCGGCCGCGGCGGCCGCGGACGAGTCCGGTCCCGTCTCCGCCGGCAGCCGCATGGCGATCATCCGATGAACCGCGCCATCGCGGAAGTAAACTTGTAGCTCGGGCGCGTCGATGCGCAGATCCTCCCCGAGGAGGACCGCTTCCTCGAGCGCGTGCACCTCGCGGAGGTGCTCGCCCGCCAGGTATGCGACGAGCCGTTCGCCGGACAGCGTGAAGCCCTCGCCCTCGATGATCGCCTCGCCGAGGAGCACCACGCGCTGTTCGACCTGATCGAACTCCGCTTCCCCGGCGGTGCCGTGGGTCTCACCGCGCTGCATCTCGACGTTGCCGATCGCGCGGTACACCCGCTCTCCGACGATCGCCATGCTGTCGGCATCGATCTCGAGCGGCGGCGGCGGCTCGCCGGCGGCGGCCGAGCCCGCGGTGTCCGCCGCCGGCCTCGACTGGTACAACGTCGCATGCGGCCGACCCCGGACAATCGCCCGACTCTCCGGCCGGTCCGGCGTCTCCCGGAGGTACTCCAGCTCGCTGGCGTCTCGTACGACCGAACCGTCCACGCGGTCGACGAGCATCACGTTGCCCCGGGCAAGGGCCCGGCCGTCGGCGTGCTCGTAGTCCACACGATCGGCCGTGAGGGACTTGAGCGAGTCCTGGAAGAGGACGTTCCCCACGAACTCGCGGCGGCCGGCCGCCGTGTGGCTGATCATGGTGTCCGCGCGGACGAGGACGCCGCCGGTACAGCGGATCTGCGCGTCCCCGCTCAGGATCGCGCGCTCGTTCGGCATGCCCTGGTTGAGCACCCGAAGGTCGCGCCCGTCGACGATCTCGCAGTCCCGGGCGCTGATCTGGGCGTGGGCCGACGCGGCCGGCCACGCCGCCGCGCAGGCCAGGAGCAGGGCCCAGCGCCGTCGCATCAGAATCCGATCTCGACCTCGTCCGCCCGACCGCGCGGCTCGCGGAGTACGAGGTCCCGGAGCGTGCCGTTCGAGTCCAGGTTCGCCTGGAAGCTGCTCCCGACCAGCTGCGCGCCATCGCGTGTATGCACGGTCCGCACGTCGCTCCAGATCCGCGCCAGGTTCGGGTCGTAGTGCAGCTCTTCCGTCTCGATCCGCCTGCCGTCCACCGTGACGAGGACGACGTTGCCCCGCGCGACCATCTTCTGCGTGCGCTGGTTCAACTCGCCCGCGTCGGCCGTCAAGTCGGCCGCCTGCTCTCCGGTGGTGCGGAACAGCACCAGATGCACCCTGGCGAGCTCGACACGGTACGTCTGCTCGTAGACGTAGCCCGTGTCGGCCCGGAGCACCGCCTGACGGATGCCGTCCTTGGTCACGAACTGCTCGAGCCCGACGACGACGTTGTCCGCCTTCAGCCGCGCGTACTCCTCGCCCGCGACCGGGCCCTGGTCCCCCGCGCTGCACGCGACAGTGAGCAAGGCCAAGAGCATCCAGCCCGCCGACCTGTGGATCATACCGCGCCTGCCCGCATGAGGTCGTGCAGGTGAACGATGCCGAGGAGCCGCCGCTCGTCGTCGACGACGGGGAGCGCCATGATGCCGTGCTTCTCCATGAGGAAGACAGCGGCGGCCGCCAACTCGTCCGGTCCGATGACCTTGGGCGTCCGGTTCATGACCTCGGATACCGGGACGCCGAGCGGATCCGGGTGGCGCTCCATCAAGCGGGTCAGATCCCCGGCGGTGACCACGCCTACTACCCGCGAGGAGGCGTCGAGGATCGGCACCGTGCCTCGCTTTTCGGCCAGGAGCACGATGCACTCCCGCATCGTCGCGCTTTCCGGAAGCGACGGGACGTCGTCGACGAGCATGACGTGCCGAACCCGCAGCGTGAGCTTGCGGCCGAGCGCGCCGCCGGGGTGCAGACGGGCGAAGTCCTCGCGCGAAAATCCGCGGCGCAACAGGAGCGCGACGGCGAGAGCGTCGCCGAGGGCGAGGGTGGCCGTGGTCGACGTCGTCGGCGCGAGGTCGTGGGGGCACGCCTCCTCCGCGACCGAGCAGTCCAGGACGACGGTCGCGGCGTGCGCGAGCGTGGAGTCGAGGCGGCCCGTCATCGCGATGATCGCGACGCCGAGTCGCGTGAAGTACTCGATCAGGCCGTTCAGCTCCTCGGACTCGCCGCTCTTCGAGATGAGGATCGCCACGTCGCCGCGGCCGACGATCCCGAGGTCGCCGTGCAGCCCCTCGACCGGGTGCAAGAAGATGGCCGGCGTCCCGGTCGAGGTGAGCGTCGCCGCGATCTTGCGGCCGATGATCCCGCTCTTGCCGATCCCGCTCACGATCACCCGGCCCGGCGCGTCGAACACCAGGCGAACGGCGTGCAGGAACCGCTCGTCGAGACGCGATTCGAGGGCGGCGAGCGCCTCCGCCTCGGTCCGGATGACCTTCCGGGCCCGCCTCAGCAGCTCGTCGTCGTTCAGGATGGCGGCCGACGCCACGGTCGGCCGCGCCGCGGTGGTGTCGACCTCAACGCTCATGATTCGGCTCCACGACTTCACGGGACCGCTGGTACTCGACGACCAGGCGGCTCCACTCTCCGCGCGCCTTGAGCAGCGCCTCGGCGAACTCGCGAACGGCGCCGTCGCCGCCGCGCCGCCGGGTCTGCCAGCGTGCGAGTGCCTTGACCTCCGGCACGGCGTTCGCGACCGCGACCGGCAGCCCCACGCGGCAGAGCACGGCCAGGTCGGCCAGGTCGTCGCCCACGAAGGCGACGTGCTCCCAGTCGACGCCGTGGTCGGCCATCAGGCGCTCGAGCGCGGGGAGCTTCTTCGCGCTCGAATCCTGGTAGCACGCGATCCCGAGCTCTTCCGCACGGATCCGGGTGGCCTCCGACTCCCGCCCGCTCACGAGCGCGACGGGCAGCCCGGCCGCCCGCAGCATCCCGATCCCGATCCCGTCCGTGATGTCGAACTTCTTGAGCTCGACCGCCTCACCCGCTTGCGTCCGCCCGATGTAGACGCCGTTGTCGGTCAAGACGCCATCGACATCGAGTGCGACGAGGCGGACGCGGCGGGCGAGCTCGGGCGGGATCCGCCTATGCACCGCCGGCCTCCGGGGACGCCGCGCCCGCGGGCACGCCGGCCACGGCTTCCCGAATCGCCAGCACCGTCTCGAGGAGCGGCCGCAGGCGATCCAGGCGCAGCATGTTCGTTCCGTCCGACGGCGCCCGCGACGGCTCCGGATGCACCTCGAGGAATAGCCCGTCGGCGCCGGCCGCGACCGCCGCGCGAACCAGGACCGGGACGAACTCCGGGTCGCCGCCGCTCGAGCCGTCCGCGCGCCCCGGTCGCTGCACCGAGTGCGTGCCGTCGAAGATCGCCGGCGCGCCCGTCGCCTCGCGCATCCGCGCGAACGAGCGCATGTCGACCACGAGGTCGCCGTAGCCGTGGAAGGTGCCTCGCTCCGTCACGGTGATGGCGTCGTTGCCGACCGCGCGTGCTTTCCCCACGGCGCCGGCCATCTCCTCGGGCGCCATCCATTGCCCCTTCTTGATGTTGACCGGCCGACCCGTGGCCGCGACCGCCGTGACCAGGTCGGTCTGCCGGCACAGGAACGCCGGGATCTGGAGCGCGTCGCACACCTCCGCGGCGGGCCCGGCTTGCCAGGGCTCGTGGATGTCCGTGAGCACGGGAAGCCCGGTCGCCGAGCGCACGCGCGCGAGGCGTCGGAGTCCTTCCTCCAGCCCCGGGCCGCGGGGCGAGTCGACCCGGCTCCGGTTCGCCTTGTCGAACGACGCCTTGAAGACGATCGGAAGCCCGAGCGACTCCGAGATCCGCGCCAACTCTTCGCCGACCGCGAGGTTCAGCCGGTCGTCCTCCAGGACGCACGGCCCCGCGATCAGGAAGAACGGCCCACCCGCGCGGAAGAGCGAGTCCACTCCCACCGGGCCCCCGAGCGACACCATCATCGGGCCACCGGTGCGGGCTTCGCCGCCCGCGCCGGCTCCTCGACCGGAACGAGTCCCTTCCGCTCCATCGCCGCCCGGATGAACGACGCGAACAACGGGTGAGGACGCATCGGTCGCGACTTCAGCTCCGGGTGGAACTGGCACCCGATGAACCATGGGTGATCCGGGATCTCGATCATTTCCACCAGGTTGCCATCGGGCGACAGGCCGCTGAACCGCATCCCGTGCTCCGCCATCAGGTCCCGGTACGCGTTGTTGACCTCGTACCGGTGCCGATGGCGCTCGCTGATCTCCTGGACCCCGTAGATCTCATGGACGCGCGAACCGGCCCTCAGTCGCGCCGGGTAGGCACCCAGCCGCATGGTGCCGCCCATGTCCGTCACCTGACGCTGCGAGTCCATGAGGCAGATGACCGGCTCCGGTGTGTCGCTCACGAACTCCACCGAATGGGCCGCACGCAGCCCGCACACGTTCCGCGCGAACTCGATCACCGCGCACTGCAGCCCCAGGCAGATCCCGAAGAACGGGATCTTGTCCTCGCGCGCCTTCCGAATCGCGTGCAGCATCCCTTCGACGCCCCGCACGCCGAAGCCGCCGGGGATGAGGAGTCCGTCGTACCCCTCGAGCCGATTCGACTTCGCGCCGTCCTCGAACGCCTCGCTCGACAGCCAATCGATCTCGACGCCGACGTCGTTCGCGATGCCGCCGTGGATCAACGCCTCTTGCACCGACTTGTACGCATCGACCAGCGCCGTGTACTTCCCGACCACGGCGATGCGCACCGACCCGTTCTTGGGCGTCTTGATCTTCTGGACCATCGCCTTCCACGGGCCCAGGTCCGGCTCGTCGCTGCGCAGCCCGAGCTTCTCGACGATGTACTGGTCCAGCTTCTGTTCGTGGAAGACGAGCGGGACCTCGTAGATCGTCTCGACGTCCCGCGCCTCGACGACCGCCGGGACCTCGACGTTGGTGAAGAGCGCGATCTTCCGCTTGAGGTCCGGGTCCAGCGGCCGGTCCGAGCGGCACACCAGAATGTCCGGCTGGATACCGATCTCCATCAACTCCCGCACCGAGTGCTGCGTCGGCTTCGTCTTCAGCTCGCCCGCCGCCGCGATGTACGGGATCAGCGTCACGTGCACGAAGAGCGTGTGCTCGCGGCCGACATCCCGCCGGAACTGACGGATGGCCTCCAGGAACGGCAGCGATTCGATGTCGCCGACGGTCCCGCCGATCTCGGTGATCACGACGTCGTGGTTCGCCGCCAGCCGCCGCACCGCCGCCTTGATCTCGTCCGTGATGTGCGGGATGACCTGCACCGTCGCGCCGAGGTAGTCGCCGCGCCGCTCCTTCGTGATCACGTCACGGTAGATCCGGCCCGTCGTGATGTTGTTCGCCTGCGAGAGCGACTCGTCGATGAAGCGCTCGTAGTGACCGAGGTCGAGGTCCGTCTCCGCCCCGTCGTCCGTCACGAAGACCTCACCGTGCTGGAACGGTGAAAGCGTACCCGGGTCGACGTTGATGTACGGATCGAACTTCTGGATCGTGACCCGGAGCCCGCGCTCCACGAGCAGCCGGCCAATGGAAGCGGCGGCGATGCCCTTGCCGAGTGAAGAGACGACGCCGCCGGTCACGAAGATGTACTTGGTCGGTTGACGAATCTCGTCGGTCATTCGGTGCCCGCTTTTTCGCACAAGTTCATGGTGCCAGAGCCAGCAGCCGGGCTTCCGCTCGGCGCGCGTCCTCGATCGTGTCCACACCGCCTTCGCCCGCAGCCACGACCGCCACGCCGATCTCGATCCCGGCGGCCAGGGCGCGAAGCTGTTCCAGACGTTCGATCCCCTCGAGCTCGCCCGCGGGGAGTGCGACCAGGCGCGCGAGCGCGTCCGGCGCGTATGCATACACCCCTAGGTGGCGAAGGTACCGTCCGGATGCCAGGTCTTCCGCCGTCGGCTCGCCATCGCGACGGTATGGGATGGGCGCGCGCGAGAAGTAGAGCGCCCCGCCGTCGTCCCGGCGAACGACCTTGACGACCGCGGGGTCCCGCCATGCCTCGAGCGTACGGATCGGCGTGGCCACCGTCCCGATCGGCCACCCTTCGACCACCAGCCGCGCCGCCTCGGCGACCGGCTCCTCTTCGATGAACGGCTCGTCTCCCTGGACGTTCACGATGACGTCGTACCCCGCGTATGCCGACCGCGCGGCCACCTCCGCCACCCGATCCGTCCCGGACGCGTGTGACGCCGCGGTCAGCTCGACCGCGGCGCCCATCCCGTGGCACACCGCCGCGACTTCCTCGCTGTCCGTCGCCACGACGACGGCGTCGAACAGCCTCATACCCGCGACGCGCCTCCAGACCCACTCGATCAAAGGACGCCCCGCAAGCGGGTAGAGCGGCTTGCGGGGCAATCGCTCCGATCCGAGCCGCGCCGGGATCACGCCCAGGATTCGTGGCGTGCTCATCGATTGTCTGCCGGGAGAGCCGTCGTTCTTATGCAATTTTCACGCCCGTTCGGACGTGGTCTAGTATAACCGGCCGGGTCCGCGTCCGACAACCCCTTGACAGCCCGCGAAGCACCCGCTCCGCTCTACGGCCGCCGCCACGGCCGCTCGTTGTCGAACGGCCACGAAACACCCAAATCGAGCTCGATGGAGTCCCACGGATCGGCCGGATTCGTCACGACGCGCACGTACGGCGCGAAGAACTCGAGGCGGATCTCGAGGTTCTGCTCCAGGTCTCGCCTGTCGCCTTCCGTCCACGCCATGCCGAACGTGTGAACGAACATGAGGTCGGGCGGTCCAACAATCGGAACGGCAACACGTTGCGGAAGTGGGACGATGTACTTTGTCTCGACGAAGACCAGCCGGTCGCCGCGGAACCGGGCGGTCCCGAACGTCGGGAGCGTGCCCGAGCCGCCGACGAAGCTCCACCGCTGGCGCGGCAGCGACGTCGTCCCCGGGAGCGGCCCCTGGAATCGCCACTCGACCCGGAGCATGTGGTTCGCGAGGGCATCCATCCCCCATGCGCCGTGGGCGAGGAAACTGCCGAACCGGAAATCGCCTCCCAGGACGGTCTCGGCGATCTCGACTTCGACGCCCGCCTGCAACGCGGCGAATCGGCCGATCCAGGAACCGTCGAGGCCGAGGATGAGGCTCGCGATCGCCCCGTCGTCGATAGGCGGATTGGGGCGAATCTCGTCGCCATCCAGGAGGACCCATGGACTCCCCGCGCCGAGCGATTTCCCACGCTCGAGCTGGGCGCGCACCTGCGCGGCGCCGCTCAGGCCGTAGCGCCCGAATTCCCGGGCGACCTCCGCGTAGCCGACCTCCGCCTCGTAGTAGTTCCGCTGGTCGTTCCCTTTGACTGCGAACGCCAGGCTGTTCCTCAGGTCGCCGCGGATCCACGCGTCGCGGGTCGCGGTCCGCTCCTCGGCGCCGAGCGCGACCCGGGTGCGCCCATGCCGCGCCTCGAGCCCCAGCCCGCCGTTCAGCGCGCCCCGGCCGGACGCGTACCTGATCCAACCGCCCAGGCGGGGTCGTACCGTCCCGACCGGAGGTAGCCGAAGTCCGGCGCCCCACCGCAACCCGACGCCGTCGACTCGGTCGTACGTCGGCGGCTCGAAGCCGTACACGCCTCCCAGCTCGACCACGGACGAGACGGCCTCGCCACGGATGCGAACCTCGTCCCCGTCGACGACGATCGAGTACGGCGCCAGCGGCTCGTCGACGACCACGCCGCCGACCCTGGCGAGCGCGGACGGATAGAGGCCGCCGCCCAAATTGACGACGTCGCCGTGGACGCGGGCCGAGGGGCGCAGGAAGACGTTGGCGTCCACGGCGACGAGGTCGCCGGCGACCGCGCCCTCGAGCGTGAACGTGGCCCCCGCGACGAGTACCGAACGAGGGACGCTGTCGGACGCGGCGATGAGCGTGTCGCGAGTGACGAGGAGGTAGTCGCGACGGGCAAGGAAGCGCTCCAGGCGCGGACCGAGGTCGACGTCGCCCCGACCGGTGAAGACGACGGTCTGCCCGAACCCGGGAGCCGGCCATAGGGCGAGGAGCGCGGCGAGGACGAGACCGCGCCGCGCGGCGTCAGAGCGCAAGGAAGTTCGCGAGGATCGCCTTGCCGTGCTCGCTCGCGATGGATTCCGGGTGGAACTGCACGCCCCAGACGGGGTGCGTCCGATGGCGAACGGCCTGAATCTCATCTTCCCACCCCGGCTCCTCCGTCCACGCCACGACCTCCAGTTCGGCCGGCAGGCTCTCACGGTCGACGATCAGCGAATGATAGCGGGTGACGTTCAGCGGCGATGGGAGGCCCCGAAACATCGCCTCGCCGATATGGCCGATCGGCGAGACCTTCCCGTGCATGATCCGCCGCGCCCTGACCACGCGTCCGCCGTACGCGGCGCCGATCGCCTGGTGCCCGAGGCAGACGCCGAGGATCGGCGTGTCCGCTCCGAAGCGGCGGATGCACTCGACGCTCACGCCGGCCTCGGCGGGTGTGCAAGGACCGGGCGAGATGACGATCCGGCTCGGCCGCATGTCCGCGATCTCGTCGAGCGAGACCTCGTCGTTGCGCCGAACGACCGGATCGGCGCCCAGCTCGCCCAGGTACTGGACCAGGTTGAAGGTGAACGAGTCGTAGTTGTCGATGACGAGCAGCACGACGGACGCTTCCGGCGATTGAGGGACCGTGATATGGCGGAAGATTACGGCTGCCGCCCGCACCGGACAAGGACGCGCCGCGCCACGGCCAACGCACGATGCCAGGGACGTCGCGCCGCGTCAGCCAGCGCCTACCCCCGCGGGTGGAACTTCCGGTGTACGTCGCGCAGGTATTCGCGGTCGATGTGCGTGTAGATCTGCGTGGTCGAGATGTCGGCATGGCCGAGCATCTCCTGGACCGCGGCGAGGTCGGCGCCGCCCTCGAGGAGGTGGGTCGCGAAAGAGTGGCGGAGTGTGTGGGGCGTCACTCGCTTGCTGATCCCCGCACGCTCCACGTGCTTGCGCAGGATCTTCCACACGCCCATGCGCGTGAGGGGCCGGCCGCGTGCGTTCAGGAAGACGACGCCCTTGCCGCCGCCCGTCTCCAGCCGCGGGCGGATCTCCCGCAGGTACACGTCGAGCGCCCGGACCGCGCTCCGCCCGATCGGGACGAGGCGCTCCTTCGCGCCCTTGCCGAAGACGGTGGCGAACCCCTCCTCGATCGAGACGTCGCGCACCTTGAGGGTGATGAGTTCGCTGACGCGCACGCCGGACGCGTAGGCGAACTCGAGGAGCGCGCGGTCGCGCCAGTAGAGCGGGTCGGCGGGGTCCGGCGCCTCGAGCAGCCGCTCCACCTCCTGACGGCTGAGCACGCCCGGGAGTCGGCGCCAGACCCGCGGCGGCTCCAACCGCTCGCTCGGGTCGGCGACGACGTGCCCCTCCGCGAGCAGAAACGCGAAGTAGGTGCGGATCGCCGAGATGTTTCGCCGGATCGACGTCGGCGCGAGACCCTGGTCCTTGAGGGTGTAGATGTACTCCCGCAAGTGCGCCGCGGACGCCGCGCCTGGCCGTTCCACGCCCTGCTCGCGAAGGTACGCGATCAGTCGACCCACGTCGCGGCCGTAGGCGTCCAGCGTGCGCGGGCTCAGCCCGCGTTCGAGCGAGAGGTGGTCGAGGAACGGACGAAGGTGGAACACGGTCAATCGGCGCGGTGCAGGTGCCGCGTCCGCCACCACCAGATGACGACCAGGATGAGGAGCGGGATCGCGATCCAGAGCAGAACTCCGCTCACCCGCGAAAAGACCTCGACGATCTGCTCCCAACGCCGGCCCGCCGTGGCGCCGAGCGCGACCAGCAAGCCGTACCAGATCCCCGAGGCGAGGGCGAGCGGAGGAACGAGCCGCAGAGGGGACAGCCGAATGACCCCCGCGAAGACGGGGACCATGGCACGGAACGCGGGGAGGAAGCGGCTGAGGAAGATCGCCGGCACGCCGAACCGATCGTAGAACTGGCCGATCCCCGTCAGCTGATGCGGCCGCAGCAGCCAGTGCCCGGCCGCGGTGCGGAAGAACGCGGCGCCGTACCTGCGGGCGAGCCCGTACACGATGACCGCGCCAACCACGTTCGTGACCCACGTGATCAGGAACACCAGCACCGGGTTCGCCCTCCCCGTCTCCGCGATGAACGCACCGAAGAGGACGAAGGTATCGGCAGGGATCGGCGGGACGATGTTCTCGACCGCCGCGCCCACGCCGATCACCAGGTAGATCAACGCCGGCGGCAGGCCGGCGAGCAGGTCGACGACGTCGCTGATGGGCCCTCCCGCGTGCGCCGCCTCACCCGTTCGACGAGTCGATCACCGCGACGGCGATCGCCGCGATCCCCTCCCCGCGCCCGATCCACCCCATCCCTTCGTTGGACTTCCCTTTGACGGACACGCAATCGACATCCACACCGAGCGCGGCGGCGAGCCGCGAGCGCATGGCCTGCACGTGCGGGGCCAACTTGGGTGCTTCACAGATCACCGTGACGTCGACGTTGACCACCCGGTAGCGCCGTTCCTCCAAGACGCGGACCGCCGCCCGGAGCAGCTCGATCGAGTCGGCGTCCTTCCAACGCGGATCGCTCGGGGGGAAGTACGTACCGATGTCGCCGAGCGCCGCGGCGCCGAGGATCGCATCCGTCACCGCATGGGCCACCGCGTCCGCGTCCGAATGCCCGGAGAGCCCGCGCTCGTGCGGGATCTCCACCCCGCCGAGCACGAGCCGACGCCCTTCCGCGAACCGGTGCGAGTCGTAGCCGACCCCAGACCTCATCCCGACCACCGCCCCCTTCGGCCGACGGTCACGCGCGCGCGGCCGCCGCGGGCTCCCGCCAGGCGCAGCAGGGGCACCCGGCGTCGTCGTCCTCGACGTACGTGTAGTCCTGGTAGCGCCGCCGCGGCGTGAAGCCCGCGTCCTCGATCAGGCGACGGATCTCCGCCTCGGGCATGATGAAATCGATCCCCGCCGCGCTCACGACGTTCTCTTCGATCATGAGCGAGCCGAAGTCGTTCGCGCCGAACGCCAGCGCGGCCTGCGCCATCTTCGGCCCCTGCGTCACGTACGAGACCTGGACGTTCTGGAAGTTGTCGAGGATCAGGCGAGAGAGCGCCGTCGTCCGGAGATAATCCATCCCCGTGCCGAGCTCGAGCCCCCACCTCTCCATCTCCGTGTGGAGCGGCTGGAACGACCAGGCGATGAACGCAGTGTAGCGCCCTTTCCCCTTCTTCAGGCTACGCTCCTGCGACGCTCTCACCTTGAGCAGATGCTCGAGCCGGTCCTCCCACGTCTCGCCCACGCCGTACATCATCGTGACGGTCGTGTGCAGCCCGATCTCGTGCGCGGCCTCGTGGATTTCGAACCACCGGCTCGCATCGATCTTCTTCGGCGCGATCACGTCCCGCACCGCGTCCACGAGGATCTCGGCGCCCGCGCCAGGCATCGAATCCAGCCCCGCCTCGTGCAGCTGCCGGAGCACCTCATCCAGCGGCAGCTTCGAGACGCGCGTCATCATCTCGATCTCGGACGCGCTGAAGCCGTGCACGTGGATCGGGTGATGCTCCTTGATGTAGCGGAGCAGCTCGAGGTACCAATCGAAGGGCAGGTACGGGTTGTGGCCGCCCTGCATGAGGATCTGGACCGCGCCGAGTTCCTTGGCTTCGTCGATCTTCCGCCCGATCTCCTCGAAGCTCAGGACGTACGCCTCGTCGTCCTTGGGACGGCGGTAGAACGCACAGAACCGGCAGTCGGTGACGCAGAGGTTCGTGTAATTGATGTTCCGGTCGACGATGTAGCTGACGATGTCGCCGGGCGCCTTCTCGCGCCGCTTCGCATCCGCACGCGCGCCCAGCTCGAGGAACGGCGTCTCCCGCAGCACGCCGAGCCACTCCTCGATCTCGGCGGCGAACGGCCGCGTGTGCAGCGGCGGCGGCTCGTAGACGATCCTGGGTGTAGACAGGCGCATCCCCATCGACCCCTCGGGCGTCGCCGGCCGGCGCCGGGGCGCCACCGTCTGAAGAATCGGGAGCGCACGCTGCTCGCGCGCGACTCCTGCGTTCACATTCTCCGCCATCGCGATCTTTCCCTTCTCGATCATCCCTTCGTCGCCCCTGGCGCAGGTCCACCGGCCGCGCCCGATACCCTGGATCGGTCGGCGGGGAGCCCGCGCCGCCTCACCATTCCCGGATCTCGTTGTAGAGCGCGTCGCGCTCCATCGGCCGCTTCCCGGCGTCCTTGATCAAACGGATGATCTCCGGGAACGTCATCCCCTGGGGCGTGCTGGCTCCCGCATCGTGATAGATCCTCTCGCGCACCACGGTCCCCTCCAGATCGTCGACACCGAAGTGCAGCGCGACCTGGCTGACCTTCGGCGTATTCATGATCCAGTGGGTCTTGATGTGGTCGAAGTTGTCGAGGAAGAGGCGACCCACGGCCAGGTTCTTCAGGTCGTCGAAGCCGGTGGTGGCCGTACCCTGACGCCCGAGCCGGGCGCCCAGCTCGTTGTTGTCCGGGTGATACGCCAGCGGGATGTACGTCAGGAATCCGCCGGTCTCGTCCTGCAGATCCCGGAGCATCGAGAGGTGGTCGATCCGGTCCTCGTAGGTCTCGACGTGCCCGTACAGCATGGTGCAGTTCGTCGGGATCCCGAGCCGGTGCGCGGTCCGGTGGACGTCGAGCCACTCCTCCGCGGCGAGCTTGCGCTCGGCGATCGTCGCGCGGACGCCCTTCGAGAAGACCTCGGCGCCGCCGCCCGGCATCGAGTCCAGCCCGGCCGCACGCAGCCGCATCAGCACCTCCTCGACCGTCGTCTTCTCGATTCGCGCAAGGTGCGCGATCTCGACCGCGGTCAGCGCCTTGATCTCCACGCCGGGGAAGCGCTCCTTGAGCCCCCGGATCATCTCCTCGAAGTACTCGAGCCGCAGCTTCGGGTGCAGCCCGCCGACGATGTGGAACTCGCGGATCGGCGTGTCCCGGATCTGGTCGGCCTCGGCGAACACCTCGTCGAGCGACATCGTGTACGCGCCCTCCTCCTTCGGCCGGCGGGCGAAGGAGCAGAAGACGCACGTCGCGCGCAGGATGCAGATGTTCGTCGGGTTGATGTGCTGGTTCGCGACGAAGAAGACCCGGTCGCCGTTCTTGCGCCGGTTGACCAGGTCCGCCATGGCGCCGACGGCGAGCAGGTCCTTGGTCTCGAAGAGGATGATCCCTTCCTCGCGGGTCAGCCGCTCGCCTTCGAGCACCTTCTCGGCGATCGGCAGGAGCCGCGGGTCGCGGGGCCTGACGGCGAGTTCCTCCGACACTCCTATGGACATCGAATCGCCTCGATCCGAGGGGAAATTTCCGGTTCGTTTCAGCGCGTTAGAATAAGGGGCCCGCGGGGCCGGTGCAAGCGAACGGTGGTCGGAAACGACGACGCGCCCCCGACCGTCGTCGGGGGCGCGTCGTCATGCGCCGGCCTCGGTGAGGCGGCCGACGCGGATCGATCGGCGTCGCGTCACTCGCCGTCCCAGCGCCGGAACGCCAGACAGACGTTGTGGCCGCCGAAGCCGAACGAGTTGCTGATCGCCACACGGACCGGCCGCTCGATCTTCACGTTGTGCGCGTAGTTCAGATCGCACTGCGGGTCCGGCTCCGTGAAGTTGATCGTCGGCGGGATCACGCCGTGGCGCGTCACGAGCACGGAGATCACGGATTCGACCGCGCCGGCCGCGCCGAGCAGGTGCCCGGTCATCGACTTGGTCGAGCCCATGACGAGTTCGTACGCGTGGTCGCCGAACACGGCCTTGACCGCGAGCGTCTCGTTCAGGTCATTGGCCGGCGTCGACGTGCCATGGGCGTTGATGTAATCGACGTCCGTCGGCTCGAGCCCGGCGTCCTCCAACGCCGCCTTCATCGCGAGCTGCGCGCCCGCCCCCTCCGGCGCCGGCGCCGTCAGGTGATAGGCGTCGGCCGTCTGGCCGAAACCGACGATCTCGCCCAGGATCGTCGCGCCGCGGCGCTTCGCGTGCTCCAGCTCCTCCAGGATCATGCAGCCGGATCCTTCCCCGAGGACGAAGCCGTCGCGCGTGGCGTCGAACGGCCGGCTCGCCGTCTCCGGCGAGTCGTTCCGGGTCGAGAGCGCCTTCATCGCCGCGAAGCCCGCCATGGTCAGAGGCGTGACCGTGGCCTCCGTGCCGCCCGCGATCATCACGTCCGCCTCGCCACGCTGCACGATGCGGAACGCGGTCCCGACCGCGTGCGCGCTCGAGGCGCACGCCGAGACGGTGCAGAAGTTCGGGCCGCGGACGCCGTAGCGCATAGAAACGAGGCCGGCGGCGATGTCCGAAATGAACATCGGCACGAAGAACGGGCTGATCCGCTGAGGCCCGCGCTCGAGCAGGACGCGCGTCTGCTCCTCGAACGTCGCGATCCCGCCGATCCCGCTGCCGATCAGCACGCCCACGCGGTCCCGGTCGATGCCGTCGAGGCTGTCGGCAAGGCCCGCGCTCTCCATCGCCTGCTGCGCCGTTGCGATCGCGAACTGCGCGAAGCGGTCGGTCCGCTTCATCTCCTTGCGGTCCATGTACCGCTCGGGCTCGAAGCCCTTGACCTCGCACGCGAAGCGGACGTCGAAGTCTTCCGTCGCCTCGAATTGCGTGATCGGGCCGGCCCCGCTCTTTCCTGCGAGCAAGGCCTGCCACGTCGCGTCCACGTCGTTGCCGACGGGCGTCAGCAACCCGACCCCCGTGACCACGACCCTGCGCCGGCCCGCGGTCCTTTCGGTCATATCCAACGCCTCCAACCGGGCGTTACTCGCCCTGGTGCTCCTTCAGGTAACGGATCGCGTCGCCGACCGTCTGGAGCTGCTCCGCGTCCTCGTCCGGGATCTCGATCCCGAACTCCTCCTCGAACGCCATGACCAGCTCGACCGTGTCCAGCGAATCGGCACCCAGATCCTCGACGAACGAAGCGTCCTCCGTCACCTTTTCCGGCTCGACGCCCAGCTCGTTGACGATGATCTCCTTGACGCGTTCCTCAATGTTCTCCGCCATCATGCCCCTCCAGTTGGGTGTCACATGACCATACCGCCATCCACCACGATCACCTGGCCGGTGATGTACGAAGCACCCGGGCCGGCCAGGAATCGAACCACCGCCGCGATGTCGTCCGGCGTGCCGAGCCGCCCCAGCGGGATCGCGCCCGCCAGCTCCGCCCGCGCCGCCTCCGTCATCGCGGCCGTCATGTCGGTCTCGATGAAGCCCGGCGCCACCGCGTTGCACTGAATGCCGCGCGACGCCAGCTCCTTCGCCACAGACTTGGTCAAGCCGATCAGCCCCGCCTTCGACGCGGCGTAGTTGGCCTGACCCTTGTTCCCCATGATCCCGACGACGCTCGTGATGTTGATGATGCGCCCCTCCCGGCGACGCATCATCCCGCGAGCCGCCGCGCGAATCGTGTTGAACGCGCCCTTCAGGTTCGTGTCGAGGACGCGGTCCCAGTCCTCGTCGCTCAGGCGCACGAGCAGGTTGTCCTCCGTAACGCCGGCGTTGTTGACCAGGACGTCGAGCGACCCGAAATCCTCTTCCACGCTCTTGACGAGCGCGTCGACCGCGGCGGCGTCCGCAACGTCGCACGCATACCCGCGGTGGCCCTCGCCCTCCAGGCTCGACGCCACTTCCTGCGCGCGATCCGCGCTCCGCGCGACCACCGCGACGCGCGCACCGCCCCGAGCCAGGTGCTCCGCGATCGCACGTCCGATCCCCCGGCTGCCGCCCGTGACGACGGCGACCTTTCCAGCCAGTTCGCGACTGTTCTCCACCACTCCTCCGCTCACGATTGCAGGAACGCCTCGATCTCGTCCGCGGTCCCCAGCGTCACGGCCTCGGCGCCGCGTTCGATCCGCTTGAGGAGTCCGCTCAGAACCGACCCGGGCCCGAGCTCCATGAACCGGCCCACGCCCGCGTCGAGAATGGTCCTCATACAGGAGGTCCAGCGAACCGGCGAGGTGAGCTGCCGGATCAGGAGCTGCCGCGCCGTCGTCACGTCATCGACCGGCTCCGCCGTCACATTGGAGACGACCGGGAACGCCGGCCGCTCCAGCGCGATCGCACCGAGCCGCTCGGCCAGCCCCGATTCCGCCACCGCCATGAGGGGCGAATGGAACGCGCCCGACACGTTGAGCTGCACCGCCCTGCGCGCGCCCGCGGCCTTCGCGAGCTCGACCGCCCGCGACACCGCCGCGACATCGCCGCTGATCACGAGCTGCCCCGGCGAGTTGTAGTTCGCCGGAACGCAGACCTCGGTCTCGGTCGACGCCTCCCGGCAGACTCGCTCGACGACGTCGTCGTCGAGGCCCAGGATCGCGGCCATCGTCCCCGGGCGCGCTTCGCCGCTCCGGTACATCAGCTCGCCACGCAGCCGAACGGTGCGCACGGCGTCGTCAAAACGCAAGGCCCCGGCGGCAACGTACGCGCTGAATTCGCCCAGCGAGTGCCCCGCCGCGTACGCAACCTCGCCCAGTCGCGACGCGACAATGCGGTGGACCGCCACCGAGTGCGTCAGGATGGCCGGCTGCGCGTTGAGTGTGGCCGTCAGCTCTTCCTCCGGCCCCTCCCACATGATCCGCGAGAGCGGCAGGCCGAGAGCGTCGTCGGCCTCCTCGAAGACGGCGCGGGCCTCCGGGAACCGCTCGGCCAGGTCCCGGCCCATCCCGACGAACTGTGATCCCTGTCCTGGAAAGAGAAGCGCTACCATCGCATTACGGAGGAGGCCCAGGTGAACCCGGCGCCGAACGCGACCATGAGGATGTTGTCGCCCGGCTTGACCCGCCCCTGCTCGATCGCTTCGTCGAGGGCGATCGGGAGCGTCGCCGAACTCATGTTCCCGTAGCGGTCCACGTTCACGTAGACCTTGTCCATGGGGATGTTCGCGTACTTCGCCGTCGCCTCGATGATCCGGATGTTCGCCTGGTGAGGGATGAGGAGATCGATGTCCTCACCGGTCAGCCCGGCGCGTTGGAGCGCCTGGTCGGCAGCCTCCGCCATCGACCGGACCGCCGCCTTGAAGACCTCGCGCCCGGCCATCTTGACCAGGTGCGAGCGCTCCTCGAGGACCTTCTCGTCGAAGGGGACCTTGGCGCCGCCGCCCGGCCGCCACAGCAGCTCGGCCAGCGTACCGTCGGAACGCATGAAGCTCGAGACAACGCCGCGGCCGTTCTCGCTACGCTTGACGACCGCCGCGCCCGCACCGTCACCGAAGAGCACGCACGTCGCGCGGTCGGTCCAGTCGACGATCGCGCTCATCTTCTCCGTGGACACGACCAACGCGATCTCGCCGCGACCCGCCGCGAGGTACCCCTCGGCCACGTTCAGCGCGTAGAGGAAGCCCGAGCACGCGGCCTCGATGTCGAACGCCGCCGCGTTCGACGCGCCGAGCAGCGCCTGGACGTCGCAGGCCGTCGAAGGGAGCAAGCGGTCCGGCGTCGCCGTCGACACCACGATCAGGTCCACCTCGCCCGGCTTGACGTCCGCCCGCTCCATCGCGATCCGCGCCGCCTCGGCGCCCATCTCGGCGGCGCCCATCTCGCCGCACGCGATGCGGCGCTCACGGATCCCCGTCCGCTCCCGGATCCACTCGTCCGACGTATCGACGAGCCGCTCGAGATCCGTGTTCGTGACCACCCGGTCCGGAAGGAATCGACCGGTGCTCACGATCTCCACAAGCGGCGTCGGCTTCCTCATGCACCCTCCGCCAGTCGGCCCATCGTGGGCTCGACGGATTCCCCGCCATTCACCGGCGGGACTGTCAGTTCCCGGCTCATGTGCCCGACCATGTCGGTCGATACCGCCCGAATCGCCACCCGGATCGCGTTCTTGATCGCCCGCGGCGGCGAGCCGCCGTGGCAGATGATCGAGATCCCCTGGACGCCGAGCAGCGGCGCACCGCCGTACTCCGTGTAATCCAGTGCCGCGAAGACGTCCCGCAGATCCATCTGCGCGCCGGACTTCGCCTGCTCGCGCTTCAGTATCTGCGTGAAGAATGCGGCGATCGACTCGTAGAACTTGAGCAGGACGTTCCCGACGAACCCGTCCGCCACCACGACGTCGCAGACGCCCGTGATGATGTCCCGCCCCTCGATGTTGCCGACGAAGTTCAGCCCCGGCTGCTTCTTGAGCAGACCGTGCGCTTCGACCGCCAGCTCATCCCCCTTCTCGGGCTCTTCCCCGATGTTCAGCAGCCCGACCCGGGGGTTGGGGCGCCGAAGCACATCGTGGGCGTAGATTGCACCCAGCCGCGCGAATTGCACCAGATGGTGCGGCTTGCTGTCGACGTTCGCTCCCGCGTCCACCAGCACGACCGGCTCTCGTGCCGTCGGCAGCGTCGTCGCCACCGGCGGTCGGTCCACGCCGGGCAGCGGCCGCAGGATCAAGAGCGACGCCGCCATCACCGCGCCGGTCGACCCGGCGCTGACGAACGCGTCCGCCTCGCCTGTCTTCTGCAGCCCCAGGCCGACGACGATCGACGAGTCCGGCTTCCGCCGCACCGCCGCGACCGGAGACTCTCCCTGCTCGATCCGCTGCGGGGCGTGCACGATCTCCAGCCGATCACGCGGCACCCCGGGATGCCGATCGAGTTCCGCCTCGATCCGCTCCCGGTTCCCGACCAGGATCAGCGTGAAATCGTCAGGCAGCTCGCGCAGCGCCTGGACTGCACCTTCCACCTCGATCGCCGGGTGACGGTCGGTCCCCATGGCGTCCAGCGCGATGCGCACGCTCTTTCCCCCTTAGATCTGCTCGACTTCTACGACCTGGGCGTCCTTGTACGTCCCGCAGCTCGGGCACACCCGGTGGGGCAGCTTCGGATCGCCGCACCGCGGGCACGGCGTCAGGCCCGGCACCTCCGCCTTGTGGTGGGTGCGCCGCTTACGCTTCCGCTGCTTCGACACCCTTTTCTTAGGAACAGCCATCTCGCCTCCCTCGACTCAGTCGAACTTCAACTTCCGCAGCGCCGCCCACCGCTCGTCCGTCTCGTCCACGCTGCAGCGGCACTCCTCTTCGTTCAGATTCGCGCCGCAGCGCGGACACAGACCCCGACACGCGCTCCGGCACACCGCATACTTCGGCACGGCCAGCATCGCCTGCTCCCGCACCGCCGGCGCCAGATCGAGCTCCCGCTCGTGGGAGGAGAAGGTGTAGACCTCCTCCTCCTCGGCCTCCGCCGGATCCAGGTCCGGGCGGAACAGGGCGGACACCGGTTCGTCGACCTCGACCGTCACCGGGATCAGGCAGCGGCGGCACTCCAGCCCGGCCGCGCCCGCCAGACGACCTCGCACCAGGACGTCGTCTCCGACCTGCTGGACCTCCAGCCGTACTGCCATCGGCCTCAGGAGCTCCACCCCGGTGCCCTCCCACAGCGGATCGTCGGGCGGCAGATCCTCGGCGATCTCGACCCGCCTCACGCGCTGCAGGTGGCCCAGATCGACTTTCAGCATAATCGTGAAAGATCGCGAAATGCCGAGGCGATGTCAACCGAGCGGATTCTCTCCGGTCTCGAGGACATCGCTGCCGGCGAAGAAGAAGGCGGCCTCGCGACGCGCCGTCTCCGGCGCGTCCGACGCGTGGATCGCGTTCCTCTCCTTCGACTCGGCGTACAGCGCCCTCACGGTGCCGGGCGCCGCCTCGGCCGGGTCGGTCGCGCCGATGACCTCACGCAGCCCCGCGACCGCGTTCTCGCGCTCGAGGAGGACCGGGACGACGGGCCCCGAAGTCATGAATCGAACCAGGCTCTCGTAGAACGGCCGCTCGCGGTGCACGGCGTAGAACTCGCGCGCCTGCGCCTCCGTGAGGCGGAGCATGCGGAGTCCGCGAATGCGGAAGCCCTTGTCTTCAAGGTGCGCCAGGATCTTGCCCGTGAGGCCGCGCGCGACGGCGTCCGGCTTGACGATCGCAAGTGTGAATTCCATAGAGCTCAGCGTCCGAAGAGTTTGCGTATGATGTCGCCGCGGGTCAGGAACCCGGTGAGCTTCCCTTCGCTGACCACCGGGAACTGCTCCACGTCTTTGTTGATCATGGTGTTCGCGACCTCGTCGACGCCCATGTCCTCGGAGATGCAGAGGACGGAGCGGCTCATGATGTCGCGGATCTTGAGCTGGCGGAGCCCCTCGTCGGCGACCGCCTCGCCCCCCGCCCTCGGGATCTGGGGCAGGAGCGCCCGCATGATGTCCCACTCGGAGACGATACCGAGGACTTCGCGCTTCTCGCCGACGACCGGGAGCGCCCGCACCCGGTGGCGAACCATGAGATCGACGGCGTCGCGCACGGAAGTCTCCGGCGAGACGGCATCGACCCTGTGGCTCATGATGTCGCGTACCGTGAGCCGGGGTTGAACGCGGATCTCGCTCAGTTCCGGGAGCGCGAGCACGTCGTCGGGCGACCGGGCGGCGGCGATCCGGTCCACGACGCCCGGGGACTTGAAGAGTCGTGCCAGCGCCGAGGCGGCCTGGAGGTAGAGCGTCGCCGCCTCCGGCGGCGCCAGGATGAGGACGACGACGCGCGGACGGATGTCGAGCCCGGCGTCGAACGCGTCGAGGGGCTCGGCCGCCACGCCGAGCATGACGACCAGCCGCTCGACCCCGTCGGTGCGAAAGTGCGGGAGCACGACCCGTTCGCCGACGGCGACGACGTCGCGCAGCCGCGCCTCCGTGAGACGCTTCTCGAGGGCGGCGGGATCGCGGACCTCGCCGCCCTCGACGAGCGCGTCGACGAGCTCGGTCAGTGCCTCGCGGAGCGTCGTCGCCTCGAGCGGCACGCGAACGTGCTCACGTGGTAGCAGCTCTCTGAGTTCCATGCGCTCGCGCTCGATCCGGCCGCAGGCCGGTCAGAGCACCTCGCGGATGAGGCCGACGATGTCCGACGGCTTGCGGGCGACGCCGATCCCGTTCGCCTTGAACGTCTCGATCTTCTCCTCGGCGGTCCCGGCCGACCCGCTGATGATCGCGCCGGCGTGCCCCATGCGGCGGCCGGGCGGCGCGGTCTGCCCCGCGATGAAGCCGACGACGGGCTTGCTGAGGTTCCGCGCGACGTACTCCGCAGCCTCCTGCTCCGCGGTCCCGCCGATCTCGCCGATCATCACGATCGCCTTCGTCTCCGGATCCGCCTCGAACGCGGCAAGGCAGTCGATGAAGTTCGTGCCGATGATCGGGTCGCCGCCGATCCCGACGCACGTGCTCTGCCCGATCCCGGCGTTGGTGAGCTGGAAGACGACCTCATAGGTGAGCGTCCCCGAGCGCGAGACGACGCCGATCGGCCCGGGCGTCGCGATGTGACCCGGCATGATCCCGACCTTCGACTTCCCCGGCGCGAGCAGCCCGGGGCAGTTGGGACCGAGCAGGCGCGCGCCCTTCTCCTTGACGAACGGGTAGACCCGCGTCATGTCGAGCACCGGGATCCCCTCGGTGATCGCGACGATGAACGGGACGCCCGCATCCGCCGCTTCCATGATCGCGTCGGCAGCGAAGGCCGGCGGCACGTAGATCACGGTCGCGTTGGCGCCCGTCTCCCGGACCGCCTGCTCCATCGTGTCGAAGATCGGCACCGCCTTGCCGTTCGGGCCCTCGAACTTCTGCCCGCCCTTCCCCGGCGTCACGCCGCCGACGACCTGCGTGCCGTACTCCATCATCTGCCGGGCGTGGAACGAGCCGTCCCGCCCGGTGATCCCCTGAACCAGAAGCCTGGTGTTCTCGTCAATGAAGATCGACATGGCTCACTTCCCCGCTCCGACCAGCTCCACCGCCTTCTGGACGACCTCGTCCATCGAGGTCGTCGCGCTGAACCCGGCGTTCGCCAGGATCTCGAGCGCCTTCTCCTCGTTCGTGCCGGTCAGACGGATGACCAGCGGCACCTTGATGTCGATGCGGCGCGTGGCCTCGACGATCCCGTTCGCCACGTCGTCACACCGGGTGATCCCGCCGAAGATGTTGAACACGATGACCTTCACGTTCGGGTCGCTCGTGATGATCTTCAGCGCGTTGACCACCTTCTCCGGGTTCGACGAGCCGCCGATGTCCAGGAAGTTGGCCGGCTCGCCGCCGTAGAACTTGATCAGGTCCATCGTCGCCATGGCGAGCCCCGCGCCGTTGACGACGTTGCCGATGTTCCCCTCCAGCTTGATGAAGGTGAGACCGGCCTCGCGCGCCAGCGTCTCGGCCTCGGGCTCGGCGGACGTGTCCCGCATTGCAGCGATCTCGGAGCGCCGGAACAGCTCGTTGTCGTCGATGTTGAACTTGGCGTCGATCGCTTTGACCTCGCCCGAGGGCGTCGTGATCAGCGGGTTGATCTCCGCGAGCGACGCGCCGCTGTCGAGGAACGCCTGGTAGAGCTGCTGCAGGATCTTCGCGCACGCGCGCTGCTGCTGGACATCGTCGTAGAGCGACGTGGCGAGCCAGTAGGCCTGGTGCGGCAGGAGCCCGTAGCGCGGATCGACGACCAGCTTGCGGATCGCCTCCGGATTGGACGCCGCGACCTCCTCGATGTCGACGCCGCCCTCGCGGCTGACCATGAAGACCGGCGCCTTCGACGCCCGATCGACGATGATCCCGACGTAGCTCTCGGACGCGATCTCCTCGGCGGGCGTGACGAGGACCTTCTCGACCGTCAGCCCCTTGATGTCCATGCCGAGGATGCGCTCCGCGTGCGCACGGGCCTCCTCGGGGGTGTTCGCGAGCTTGACGCCGCCCGCCTTGCCGCGCCCGCCGGCGTGAACCTGTGCCTTGACGACCACCGGGCCGCCGTACTTGCGGGCGATCGCCTCCGCCTCGGCGGGCGTCGTCGCCACCTCGCCCGGCGGCACCGGCACGCCGTGGGCGCGGAGGATCTCCTTTGCCTGGTACTCGTGGATGTTCATGACCTCACCGTCCTCACGTCTTCGATCCGGAGCCGGCCGTGCGTCATGCGACGGCGTCCGGGACGATCGTCGTCCCCGCCCGCCCGTCGACCGCGGCCAACCCCTGGTCCAATCGCGCGATGTGGGCGCGTCGCCCGCCCTCCCGGACGAAGCCGATCGCGGCCTCGACCTTCGGGCCCATGCTCCCGCTGGCGAACTCCCCGGCCCGGAACAGCCGTTCGGCCTCGGACGCGGAGACGACGCCGAGCAGCTCCTGCTCCGGCGTGCCGTAGCGCCGGTACGCACCCTCCACGTTCGTCAGGATCAGCAGCGCCTCCGCACCGATGTCCCGGGCCAGGATCTGCGCCGCGCGATCCTTGTCGACCACGGCGTCGACGCCTTCGAGCCCGAGCCGCGGATCCCGACGCACGGGCGTGCCACCGCCGCCGGCGGCGATCACGATCGTGCCCGCGTCGACCAGCTTGCGGACCTGATCGCTCTCGACCACGGCCACGGGTCTCGGCGAGGGCACGAGGCGGCGCCACCCACCGGGAACGGGCCCGACCGTCCAGCCGTGCTCGCGCTCCATCGCGCGTGCCCGCGTCTCGTCCATGATCCGGCCGATCGGCTTGGATGGCGCGCCCAGCTCAGGGTCGTCCGGGTCGACGAGGACCTGCGTGATCAACGTCACCACGTCGCGGCGCACGCCGGCCCGTTCGAGCGCGTTCTGAAGCGATTGCTGGATCATGTAACCGATCCAGCCGGCCGTTGCGGCGTCCAACACGCCGAGGGGCAGGGGCGGAAGCTCGTCGCTGGCCGCTTCGTTCCTCACCAGCTCGTCGCCGATCTGGGGACCGTTCCCGTGAACGACGGCGATCTTCCAGCCCTGCCCCGCGAGCGCGACGATCGGCTCCAGACTCTCGCGCGTGTGCGCGAACTGCTGGCGGATGTCGCCTCGCTCGCCCGGTGCGATCAGAGCGTTTCCCCCGAGCGCCACGACGATTCGGCGCCCGGACGCATCCCCCGCTTCGGGCCGCGCTAACATATCCCCACCTCCCGTCGGGTGCAACCCGGTGTCATCGAGAAATCGAGTCGCGTCGAGAACCCGGCCGAAACCGGCGGTCGCCGGGCCGCCCGCCTCAGGGCGTGAGCGTCGCCGCGCTCTGGAGCAGCGTCTTGAGCGCGCCCCAGCTCTCGCCGAAACCGGCCCAGTCCCCGTTGCGCAGGCGCTGCTCCGCCTGGTTCAGCAGTTCCAGCGCCTGTCGGGTCCAGTCCCCCCGCACCGCCGGCCGTGGGTCGGCCGCATTCGGTCCGGCCTGGCGCCTCGATTCGGCGCCGGGCGAGCCGAGCTGCCGGATCGCTTCCTCGAGCGTCGGCGCCATGCTCACGGCGCGGCCATCGCTCACCACCACGCGCGCGAGCTCGGGAATCGGACTCTCGCGCGCCGATAGGAAGATCGGCTGGACGTAGAGGAACGCGTTCTCCAGCGGGACGACCCGGAGCTGCCCCAAGTTGACGCTCCCGCCCGCCTGTCGCCAGAGGGAGAGCTGGGGCGAGATCCCGGGATCGGCCTCGACCAGCGCTTCGACCTGGCTCGGCCCCGGGACCTGCTGGTCGCGGGGCAACTCCAGCAGGATGAGCTCGCCGTAATGCGGCGGATCGCTCCGCGCGACCAGCACCGCCGTCATGTTCTGCCGCTCCCGCGCGATGAACGGCATGGGGAGCAAGAACTCGGGCCGCTCGCCTCCCGGCAGCGTGAGCAGCGCGTGGATCGGCAAGTACGGCCGCCCGCCGTTCCCCTGCCCTCTCGAGCCCGGAAGCTGCCACAGGTCCTGGCCGGCGTAGAACGTCTCCGGGCTCTCGACGTGGTATTCCTTGAGGATCTCCGCCTGCGCCAGCAGGTAGAGGCGCGGGTAGCGCAGGTGCGGGAGCAGCTCCGGCGGCATCGCCCGGAACGGCTGGATGAGCCCGGGGAAGACCCGCCTGTACGTCTCGAGGATCGGGTCCGCATCGTCGACCGCGTACAAAGCGACGTCGCCGGTCACGGCGTCCACCACCGCCTTCACGCTGCTCCGGAGATAGCGGATGTTCCGGCGCCCGGCGAATTCGAGCGGGCGCGAGAGCGGAAACGTCGACGACGCGACGTACCCGTCCAGGATCCATCGGATGCGCCCGCCGGAGATGACGGGCTGGGCATCCGGATCCCACAGCAGGAACGGAGCGATCTCGCCCACGCGGTCGTGCACGGCGCGGCGGAAGACGAGCCGGCTCTCGTTCGTGAGCTCCCTCGAGAACAGCAGGTTCTTGTCCCGGAACCGCCACGCGAAGGCGAGGACCCGGGCGAACGAGGCGAGGCGGATGCCGGCCGGCCCGTCGGGCTCCGCCCCGTCCTCCGACAAGACGTCGGTCAGCGGCCCGAGGACGATGTACTCGTTCCCGCCGCCCGCCCGCCCCATGATTTCCCCGAAGTAGATGCTCGGATTCAGTAGGTCGAACACGGCCGGCGCGGCCGGATCCCGGTCGCCCTGGAGGTTCCGCAGCCAGCGGAACGGCTCGCCGCTCGGCGACCGCGTCGAGGTGGGCGTCACGACCGCGCCCATCCCCCGGACGTACATCGGGTTGAGGTGCAACGTCTGCCAGGTCCGCGCGGTCGGCGGGAGTCCTTCGGGGTGGAACTCCCGCACCGCGATCGCGACCTGCCGCCTCTCGTCCCCCTCGCCGTACCGATCGTAGTCGACATCGGCGAAGCGGTAGTAGCGACGGATCGACTCCACCTCGTTGAACATGGTGGCCAGCGGCTCGGGGTCCCACAGCGGGAGCTGGGCGAGCCGGGGCGCGAGGTCCTCCCAGTCCGGGAGCGCGGCGGGCCGGTAGTCCATGCGCCGCCGCTCGATACGGTGGAGGTCGTACGCCCTGCGCGTGAACTCCAGGTTCCACCCGATGAACTGCGCCTCACGGGCGAGTTGATTCGGCTCGACCTGGAACTTCTGGACGAACGCCGGATACAGCTGCCCGAGCGCGACCGCCGCGACGCCGAGCCCGCTCACGCCGACGAGCGCGGGGATCCATGACCGCCTCCAAGCTCCGTAGAGGAGTCCCGCCGAGCCGGCCGCGGCGAGGATCGCCAGGATCCGGCGGGCGGGCAGCCGCGCGTATACGTCGGTGTAACCGAGCCCGCCCCCGATACCGGTCCCGTCCAGGAGCAGGCCGTGCCGCCCGAGCCAGTAGCGCGCCCCGAGGAGGAGCACGACGATCGCCGCCAGCACGACGAAGTGGAGCCGCGCCTCCTCCACGACCAGGAGCCGCCGGTCGCGCACGCGGATCGAGCCGGCGAGAACGTAACCGAGCAGGACGAGCGCGATCGACCATGTCGTCACCAGGAGCAGGAAATCGATCGCGCGGAAATAGATGGGGAGCGAAAAGACGTAGAACGAGAGGTCTCGGCCGAAGAGCGGGTCGGCCACGCCCCACTCCACCTGCCGCAGCCACGCCAGGACCCGAATCGCGTCCTGGCCGCCGAAGAACAGCCCCGAGAACCACCAGCCGGCCAGTACCGATACGACCAGACTCCCGCCCAGCACGTAGTATTGCGGGACCTGCTCCGCGATCTCGATGTTGCCGTACGTGCGACGCAGATGGATCGGCCCGAGCCGCCGAGCGACGATCCACAGGTTGGCGAAGATGATCAACGCGGCAAGGCCGCCGGCGGCGAACCTAACGCCAGCCCCGGCGGCCAGTCGCGTCCAGAAGATCGACGGATAGCCGAGCTCCTGGAACCATAACGCATCCGTGTACAGCTCGACGGCCGTTCGCCCTCCCATGAGCAGCAAGAACAGGGTGGCGCCGGCCACGAGGAGCGGCCGGCCCGGCCGTCGGGTCATATCAGACGCGCACTCCCTGCCTCTCCAACCAGCCCTCCACCGTGCGACGGATCGCCTCGAGCCGTTCCGGGGTGCGAGCCTCGAACCGCAGCACGAGGACCGGCTGCGTGTTCGACGCGCGCAGGAGGCCCCAGCCCCCGTCGAACAGGATCCTGGCGCCGTCCACGTCGATCACCTCGTGGTCCCGGCGGAACTCTTCTATCGCGCGGCGCACGATCTCGAACTTCTGGTCCTCCGGCACGTCGATGCGGATCTCGGGCGTAGAGACGTACGTCGGGAACTCGTCGACCCGCGCAGAGAGCGGCCGATCCGACCGCGCGACGAGGTCGACCAGGCGGCATGCGGCGTAGAGCGCATCGTCGAAGCCGTAGAACGAATCCGAGAAGCAGATGTGCCCCGACAACTCCCCCGCGACCGGCGCCCCGGTCTCGCGCATCTTCTCCTTGATGAGCGAGTGCCCGGTCTTCCACATGATCGCCTCGCCGCCCCGCGCGGTGTAGACCTCAGGGACCGCCTGCGAGCACTTCACGTCGAAGATCAGCTTCTGCCCCGGTCCGCGGCGCTCCAGCACGTCCAGCCCGAAAAGGAGGAGCAGGATGTCGCCGCGCACGATCCGGCCCTTCTCGTCGACCGCGCCGATCCTGTCCGCATCGCCGTCGAACGCGACGCCGAGGTCGGCCTTCTCCTCGCGCACGCGAGCGATCAAGTCGACGAGGTTCTCATCCACCACGGGATCCGGGTGATGGTTCGGAAAAGTGCCGTCGGAGACGCAGTAGAGCGGCACGACGTCGGCGCCGATCCCCTCGAGGAGCTGGACCGCGACCAGGCTCCCCGTCCCGTTGCCGCAGTCTACCACCACCTTGATCGGCTTCTCGAGGCGAAACCGCGACGTGACGTCCTGGACGTATTCCGGCAGAATATCGCGCCTTTCGCCGCGGCCGGAGCCCGACTCGAAGGCGTCCTCCTCGATGATCGTGCGCAGCCGCTGGATCGTCTCGCCCCACAGCGCGCGCCCGTCGATGACCATCTTGAAGCCGTTGTACTCCGGCGGGTTGTGCGACCCCGTGATCTGGATCCCGCCGTCCGTACCGTACCGCTTGGTCGCATAGTAGAGAACCGGCGTGGGGACCGTGCCGACGTCGACCACGTGGACGCCCGCGGCCTGGATGCCGCGCGTGATCCCCGCGGCCAGCTCCGGCGAGCTGGGGCGGTTGTCGTGCCCGACGACCACCGTGAGGTCCTCTGCGCCGCCACGACGCCGCCTCAGCTCGGTCGCATACGCGCGCCCCACGCCTTCGGCCACCTCGGGCGTCAGATCCTCCCCCACAACGCCGCGAATGTCGTACTCGCGAAAGATATGCGGATTCGCCCTCATCGATCTCCCTCTCCCGTGCACGTGCGCCCGGATCGCGGGCGGCGGCAAAGTATGCGGTGGGGTGGAGACGCGTCAAGCAAACTCGAGGCCGTTCAAACGAGAACCGGCCGGCGCGTGCCGCGCCGGCCGGTTTCGCGTCCGGAGCCGGTCCCCTCGACCGGCTCCTCGATTCACCCGTCGTCCGATCAGCGGATCGAGAGCGGCAGCCCGCCTCCCGCCGCATGGGCGAAGATCGCCGTGCTCCGCTCCGCGATCTCGAGGAGCGACCCGGGGAAGATCCCGAGCCACAGGATCCCGATCACCGCGGCCACGAGCGCAGCCCGCACGCCCGGCGACACGGCGATCCCCTCGTGCGCCTCCGCGTCCGCCGGAGTGCGGAACCACATGTACCAGGCCACCCGCAGGTAGTAGTAGTACGAGAGGAGCGATGCCAGGACCAGGATCACGGCCTCGAAGATCATCCCCTTCTCCACTGCGGCTCGCAGGATGTAGAACTTCCCGATGAACCCGCCGGTGAACGGGAAGCCCGCGAGCGAGAGGAGGAAGATCGTCATGGCGATCCCGAGCACCGGCCGCTGCCAGCCGAGCCCGGCGTACCAATCGATGTCCACGCGCGACTCGCCCTGCCGCCCCACCACCAGCACCACAGCGAAGGCGCCGACCGTCATCAGCGTGTAGACGACGAGGTAGAACAGGAACGACGCCGCGCCCGTCGTGCTCGCCGCCGCCAGCGCCACCATCAGGTACCCGGCGTGTGCGATGCTCGAGTAGGCCAGCATGCGCTTGACGTTCCCCTGCACCGTCGCAATCAGGTTCGCCGCGATCATCGTGAGCACCGCGACCCCCGCGACGAGTTGGCCCCAGGTGTCGTGCAGGCTGGGGAACGCCGTCAGGAACACGCGGAGGAACGCCGCGAACGCCGCCGCCTTGACCGCCGCGGCCATGAAGCCCGCGACCGGCGCCGGCGCGCCATCGTACGCGTCCGGCGTCCACATGTGGAACGGCACCGCCGCCACCTTGAACGCGAACCCGACGGCGAGCAGCACCATCCCGATCAGCAGCATCGGGCTCGCGCCGAGGCCGTCGATCCCAACGACGTTCGCGACCACGGCGAGGTTCGTGCTGCGCGCGCTCCCGTAGACCAGCGCGACACCGAAGAGGAAGAACGCGCTCGAGAACGCGCCGAGCAGGAAGTACTTGAGCGATGCCTCCGCCGCCCGCGGGTCCCGCCGGTTCGCGCCCGTGAGCACGTAGACGGCCACCGACATCAGCTCCAGCCCGATGAAGATGACCATCAGGTCCCGCGAGCCGGCGAACACCATCATCCCGACGGCGGCCAGGAGGACCAGGACGTAAAGCTCGCCGTACTTCATCCGCTCCTGCTCGAGGTACCGCTCGGCCACCAGGACGAACAGGCCCGCCGCGAGCAGGAAGACGTAGTTCGTGAAGACCCGGAACGTATCCAGCGCCATGACGCCGTCGGTCCCGACTTCGCGGAACGTGCCCAGCCACGCGTTCGCCACGGCCGCCAGCACGATCCCGACGAACGTCAGTCTCGCGATCCCCGGCCGGGACGGCTCGCTCCGGTCGCCGCGCTGGAAGACGTCCACCAGGAGCACCAGCATCGCCCAGACCGAGAGGACCGTCTCGGGGAGCAACGCCCAGAGGTAGTGCGTCTGGGTCGAGAAATCGAGAAGCATCGGTTCGAACACCTTCGCTCGCTATCGGTCAGAGAGCCCGTCGACCGACCGGCTCCCGATGAGTTCTCCCAACGGCGGCGGATTGACGAGCCGCCGCTGATCCACGTCCTGCAACAGCTCGACGACCGTGACCTCCATCCGTTCCAGGAACGGCTTCGGATAGACGCCGATCCAGATCATCAACGCGACCAGCGGCGCGAGAACGGCCATCTCCCGGCGGCTCAGGTCGGGCAGCTCCGCGTTCTCCTTCTTGTCCAGCGCGTTGAAGACGATCTTCTGCACCATCGGCAGCATGTAGTAGGCGGCGAAGATCACGCCGGCCGCCGCGAACGTGGCGATCCACGGGTGCGTCTGGAACGTGCCGAGCAGCGCGAGGAACTCGCCGACGAAGCCGCTCGTCCCCGGGAGCCCGATGCTCGCCAGCGCGGTCAGCACGAACACCGCCGCGAAAACCGGCATCACCGCCGCGAGGCCGCCGAAATCGGCGATCTGTCGCGTGTGCCGCCGCTCGTAGAGCATCCCGAGCAGGAGGAACATCGCGCCCGTCGACGCGCCGTGCGAGAGCATGATGATCATCCCGCCCTGCACGCCCTGGACGGTCATCGCGAAGATCCCGAGCACGACGAAGCCCATGTGCGCCACGGACGTGTACGCGATCAGCTTCTTCGCGTCCGGCTGCACCGCCGCGACCCACGCCGCGTACAGCACGCCGATCAGCCCCAGGACGAGCAGCACCGTCACGATCGTCGGGTGCGTCGCCGCCTGCGGGAAGAGCGGCAGCAGGAACCGCAGGAAGCCGTAGGCGCCCATCTTCAGGAGCACCGCCGCCAGGATCACCGACCCCGGCGTCGGCGCCTCGACGTGCGCGTCCGGCAGCCACGTGTGGAACGGGAAGACCGGGACCTTGATCAGGAACGCCAGCGCGAACGCCGCGAACAGCCACACCTGCTCACGGAACGTGAGCGACACGTTCAGCAGGTCCGAGTACAGGAACGACAGCTCGCCCGTCTGCGCCTGGAGCTTGAAGACCAGGTACAGGATCCCGACCAGCATCAGCAGCGAGCCGACCGCCGTGTACAGGAAGAACTTGATCGCCGCGTAGATTCGGCGCTCGCCGCCCCAAATGCCGATGATGAAGTACATCGGCACCAGCATCAGCTCCCAGAACATGAAGAAGAGGAAGACGTCGAGCGCCACGAAGACGCCGACGACCCCCGTCTCCAGCAGGAGCATCATCGCGTAGAACGTCTTCTCCCGCGCCTGGATGTAGCGGAACGAGCCGAGCAGCGCGATCGGCGTCATCAGCGTCGTGAGGAGCAGCAGCAGCACGCTGATCCCATCGATCCCGACGTAGTAGTGGATCCCCCACGCCGGAATCCAGTCCAGCGGCGCGTCCATCGTGAACTGGAACGCGCCGGAGGCCGCGTTGAACGCCGACCAGATCGGCAGCGAGACGACGAACTCGACGAGCGAGGCGCCGAACGCGACGTGCTTGGCCCGCTCGGCCGGCGCCAGGAGCACCGCCGCCATCCCCGCGAGCGGGAAAAGCAGCAGGAAGTGCAGCACCCAGCTCGAGTAACCGATCGAATTCAGAAAGGCTTCCATGCCGCCCTCAGAATGCCACGAAGCCGAGGAGGATCAGCACGCCGATCGCCACGGCGAACGCGTACGTATTGAGCTGCCCCGTCTGGAGGCGCGAGCCGACCCAGCCGAGCGCGCGCGACGCGTGGCCCAGGCCGTTGACCGTCCCGTCGATGAGACCCTGGTCCACGAAGCGCCACAGCGCCTTCGACGCGCCCACGATCGGCCGCACCACCACGGCGTCGTAGATCTCGTCGATGTACCACTTGTTGTAGAGCAGCCGCGCCAGCCCGACCGGCTCCGGCGCCTCCGTAGCCGGCCGGTACGCCCGGCTCCCCACGACCCGCGAAGCGACCAGGATCACGGCCACGGCGATCCCGAACGAGGCGATCGCCCAGAACGCGGCGCTTCCGCCGATCGGCGCGGTTTCCGCGAGCGCCGGCAGGTTAGCCGCCATGATCGCGTCCGCGTGCTCGGTGATCGGGTGCAGCCACTCATGCAGCCACTCGGAGGTCGGGATCCAGCCCAGGACCGGTAGATCCGCGACCGCGTGCGGCACGTTGACCCACCCGCCCACGACCGAGAGGACCGCGAGCACCGCCAGCGGGACCCACATCACCGCCGGCACCTCGTGCAGGTGCTTCCGCTCCTCCTCGCCCGTGCGGTTCTCGCCGTGGAACGTCATCACCATCATCCGCGTCATGTAGAACGCGGTCAGCACCGCGGCCAGGAGCGCGACCGCCCAGATCAGCTTGTACCAGCCAGCGTACGGACCCACCGCATGCGCCGCGGCCTGCCAGATGATCTCGTCCTTCGAGAAGAACCCGGCGAACGGCCACACGCCCGCGATCGCCAACGTCGCGATCCACATGGTCGCGAAAGTGATCGGCATGTACTTCCGGAGCCCGCCCATGTTGCGCATGTCCTGCGGGTCCCAGTCCTTGTGCGTGTGGTGGAAGGCCTCGTGCATGGCGTGGATGACCGCGCCCGAGCCCAGGAAGAGGAGCGCCTTGAAGAAGGCGTGCGTCATCAGGTGGAACACGCCGGCCGCGAACGCGCCGACGCCCACGCCGATGAACATGTACCCGAGCTGCGAGACGGTCGAGTACGCCAGGACTTTCTTGATGTCGTACTGCGCGAGCCCGATCGTCGCCGCGAAGAGCGCGGTCAGCGCGCCGACACCGGCCACCACGACCTGCGACACCGGCGCGAGCGCGAAGAGCACGCTCGAGCGCGCGATCATGTACACGCCCGCCGTGACCATCGTGGCCGCGTGGATCAGCGCGCTGACGGGTGTCGGGCCCGCCATCGCGTCCGGCAGCCACACGTAGAGCGGGATCTGCGCGCTCTTACCGGTCGCGCCGAGGAAGAGGAAGAGCGTGATCGCCGTGATCACGCCGCCGCCGTACGCGAACGCGGCCGGCGCCGCCTCGAAGACCTCGACGTAATTCAGCGTGCCCAGGTTGCTGAAGATCAGCATCATGGCCACGATGAAGCCGAAGTCGCCGATGCGGTTGACGATGAACGCCTTCTTCCCCGCGTCCGCGTTCTTGCGGTCCTTGAACCAGAAGCCGATCAGCAGGTAGCTGCAGAGACCGACGCCTTCCCAGCCCACGAACATGAGCGGGAAGCTCGCGCCGAGGACCAGCACCAGCATGAAGAAGACGAACAGGTTCAGGTACGCGAAGTACCGCGCGTATCCCGCGTCCGCCTTCATGTAGCCGACGCTGAAGACATGGATCAGCGTCCCGACGCCGGTGATGATCATCGTCATCAGCATCGAGAGCTGGTCGAGCTGCAGCGCCGCGTCGATCTGCAGGTTCCCCACCGGCATCCACGACCAGTAGCTGTGGACGTAGGGCTCGTGCAGCTCCGCGCCCAGCATCCGCAGGAAGTTCGTGAGCGCGATGAGGAACGCCAGCCCGAGAACCGCGGGCCCGACGACCGTCGGGATCGCCTTCCGCTCCGGTGCGAGGAACGCCGTCAGACCGTTGATGGCGAACCCCACCAACGGGAGCAGGACGATCAAGCCGAGCAGAGTAGGTTCGAAGTGGTGCACGTCACCACCGTAGCAGGTTGAAGTTCTTCAGATCCACCGTCTCGGAGTGGCGGAAGATCGAGATCACGATCGCGAGCCCCACGGCCGCCTCGGCCGCCGCCACCGCCATGACGAAGAACACGAATACCTGACCCTCGATCCCGACCGCGCGCGACAGCGCGACGAATGCCAGGTTCACCGCATTGAGCATCAGCTCGATGCAAAGGAACAGGATGATCGCGTTGCGCCGGACCACGACGCCCAGCACGCCGATCGAGAAGAGGATCGCCGCCAGCACCAGCGAGTTCGTCAACACGGCTCAGACCCTCCGCTTGGCGAGGAGGACGGCGCCGATCACGGCCACGAGGAGCAGGATCCCCGTCAGCTCGAAGGCGACGATGAAGTCGCGGAACAGCGGCTCGGCGATGACCGTGATCGCGTTGCCGCCCTCGGCCGCCTTCTCGAGCACCGGGTCGGTGCCCATCGCCAACCCTGCCTCACCCGCGAACGAGCGCCAGATGAAGTAGAAGATCAACCCCGTCGTGACGAACCCCGAGACCAGCCAGACCCCCTTGCGCAGGTCCGGCCGGAAGTCGTGACCGAGGTTCAGGAGCATGATCACGAACAGGAACAACACCATGATCGCGCCGGCGTAGACCATCACCTGCAGCGCGCCGATGAAGTGCGCGCCGAGCAGGATGTAGATCGCCGCCAGGCTGAAGAACGTCAGCACGAGCGAAAGCAGGCTGGCCACCGGGTTCCGGCCCAGGACCGTTCCGGCCGCGCCGCCCACCGCCAGGCTGGCGAAGACCCACCACAGGAGATCGCTCATTGACTCAACGGATCGCTCGGGTCCCACAACACGGTGACCGGGTGATCCTGCGCCATCAGCCGGTCCAGATCGTACACGAAGCGCTCCCGCGTGTACTCGGCGTTCTCGTAGTCCTGCCCGACGTGGATCGCCTCGACCGGGCAGACCTCCTGACACATCCCGCAGAAGATGCAGCGGAACTCGTCGATCTCGTACACCACCGGGTAGCGGTTCCCCTGATCGTCCTCACCCGGCACCAGCCGGATGCAGTTCGAGGGGCAGATCGTCGGGCACAACCCGCACGCGACGCACTTCGGCCGACCGTCCGCGTGCACTTCCATGCGGTGCGTACCCCGCCACCGGGGGGACAGCTCCGGCTTCTCGTCCGGGTACTCCTGCGTCACCTTGTTCGGGTTGACCAGGTGCCGGAACGTGAGGGCCATCCCCTTGAGCGTCGCCCGGAGATACGAGGTCGTCCCCTCGGGGCGCCGTACCGTCTTCACACCGATCGCCATGTCTCGGCTCCCGTATCGTCGATTGCTTCACTCCGACCGGGCCGGCACGAACGCCGGCTCCGTCGCGGGCACGCCGAACGCCGGCTCGCCCTCGAGGACCAGCGCCGGCCGCGTCGGCGCCCGCCGCGGCGCCCGCCGCGCCGCCGCACCCGAGATCACGCGATCCCGGTCGATCACCCACAGGAAGATCACGGTCGCGACCGCGTTGACCGCGGTGAGGATCAACCCGTAGACGAAGCCGAACTCCAATCCGATCGCGTCCAGCACGAGGATCGACACCGCCATGAGCGTCACGTATCCGAGCGCGATCGGCAGCATCACCTTCCACCCCAGGTGCATGACCTGGTCGTAGCGGAAGCGAGGCACCGTCCAGCGCACCCAGATGTAGAGGAAGACGAAGAAGAACGTCTTCACCGCGAACGCCGCGAACGTCGCGAGCGTCTTGAGCACGCTCGGCGCCGCGCCCTCGACCACACCCGGCGCGACCACGCGCATGTCGTCCCAGTTCGTGAACGGAATGTCCCACCCGCCCAGGAACAGCGTGGCCATCAGCGCCGAGGTCGTCAGCACGTGGGCGTACTCCGTGATGAAGAACATGGAGAACTTCATCGCCGAGTACTCCGTGTGGAACCCCGCGGCCAGCTCGGCCTCGGACTCGGGCAGGTCGAACGGCAGCCGGTTCGTCTCCGCGAACGCCGAGATCACGAAGAACAGGAACGAAAGCCCCAGCGGCAGCGCGAACCAGAGGCCGAGCGCCTCCTGCTGCGTCCAGACCACCTGGGTCAGCGTCACGTTCCCGACCAGCATGAAGACCGGGATCAGACTGAGCCCGAGCGAGACCTCGTAGCTCACCATCTGCGCGCTCGCGCGCATCCCGCCCAGGAACGCGTACTTGTTGTTCGACGCCCAGCCGGCCATCACGATCCCGTACACGCCGAGGCTGCTCAGCGCCAGGATCAACAGGATCCCGATCGGCGCGTCCGCCACGATCATGTCGACCAGTCCCCACGGCGTCGGGAGCGGCGCCGCGACCGGGATCACCGCGAAGGTGACCAGCGCCGGGATGATCGACAGCATCGGCGCCAGGAAGAAGAACAGCTTCGAGACCTCCGCGGGGAGCGTTTCCTCCTTGAGGATGTTCTTCAACCCGTCGGCGAGCGGCTGGAAGAGCCCCTTCGGCCCCACCCGGTTCGGACCGAGGCGGTCCTGCATCCAGGCGCAGACCTTACGCTCCAGCAGCGTGAGGTAGGCGACGGTCACCAACACCAGCGTGAAGGCGACGACCACCTTGAGCGCCGAGCTCACGAGGAACGCCGTCGAGGAAAGAGCACCGACCTCGTGCATCACACCACCTCCGCGCCGCCGGCCGTGATCTTGACCGATTCGTTGAGGAGCGCGCCGCGCGGCCCGATGATCTCATAGCTGAGCCCCTGGAACGCGCCGAACGCGGCGCCGAGCTGCAGGAACGCGTCGGCCGCACTCGCCGGCGCCGGCACGACCTCGAGCCCGGCGAGGGCGACGCCCAGGATCTGCCACGCGGGTCGGGCCAGCCCCGGCGCCTGCAGCGCCGGCCAGAACCGCTGGACCCGCCCCTCGAAGTTCGTGAACGTCCCCTCCTGCTCGGCAAAGGTCGTGAGCGGGAGGACGAAGTCCGCGTTCCGCGCCGCGTCCCCGAGCTGGTCGCCCAGGTAGACGAACAGCCCGGCGTCGGCACCGAAGGTCTCGGGCTGGTCCGCCAGCGCATCGCCCAGGACGATGAGCGTCGCGCCCGCGGGGACGCTCAGCCCACCCTTCGCCTCGTCGTCGCCCGTGCGCGCGAAGCCGAGCGCCTCGAGACCGCGGACGTTCGCCGCCAGGTCGCACCGCCGCGCCAGTTTCGGGAAGCCCGGGCAAACGACCTCGTCCTCGGCGCGCGCCGAACGGAAGACCAGCGTCCCGCCGCCCAGCGCCTCGACCAGACGCGCCAGCAGGCCGTTGTCCTCGTTGGCGTGCATCGCCGAGCCGACGGCGTAGACCGGCGCCTTCCCGCGCACCGCCGACAGCCGCTCGACCAGCTCGGTCACCGCCTGCTGCCAGCTCGTGGCGACGAGCTTCCCGCTCGCATCACGGACCAGCGGCGCCTCGATCCGGTCGAGCCGGTTCATCCACTCGTAGCGGTGCCGGCCGTAGTCGCACATCCAGTAGGCGTTGACGTCCGGGTTCTCACGCGGCTTGAGCCTCATGACCACGTTGTCCCGCGTCTCGATCCGGATGTTGCACCCCTGCGAGCAGTTCGGGCAGATCGATGGCGTGCGGTCCAGGTCCCAGGCTCGCGCCTTGTGCAGGAAGTCCTTCGAGATCAGCGCGCCGACCGGGCAGATGTCGACGATGTTTCCCGCCCACATCGAACCCTCGAGCCCGTGGTCGAAGAAGGTGTCGATGACCGAGCGGTTCCCACGCTGGACCACGCCCAGCGCGTCGTCGCCGGCGACCTCGCGCATGAAGCGCACGCACCGCGTGCACATGATGCAGCGGCTCCCCTCGTAGAGGATGTCGCCGCCGAAGTCGTCGCGCCCGAAGACCCGCTTCGTCTCCAGGAAGCGGCCATGCTTGCGGCCCTCCTGAGCGGCGTAGTCCTGGAGCTTGCACTCGCCCGCCTGGTCGCATATCGGGCAGTCGAGCGGGTGATTGATCAGGTAGAACTCGAGGACGCCGGTCCGCGCCGTGCGCGCCTTCTCGCTCTCCGTGTTGATCACCTGCCCATCCGCCACCTGCGTGACGCACGCCGGCGTCAGCTTCGGCATCCCCTCGACCTCGACCAGGCACATGCGGCACATGGCCGGCGCCGAGAGGCCGGGGTGATAGCAGTAATGCGGGATCCCGACGCCGGCCTGCTCGGCGGCCTCGATGATCCGCGTCCCCTTCGGCACCTCGACCTGCACGCCGTTGATCGTGCAGGTGATCGTCTCCTTCTGCTCGTTGGCTCCCAACGTTCTCCTCCCCGTAGCCTGTTCGCCGACGTTGGCCGTCGCTACGGTTCGCCTGCGTCCCGGCCGCTCACGCGCCCGCGGCCACGGCCACCGGCCGTGCCTCGCGCTTGATGAGCGCCAGGTATTCGTCCCGGAACTTCCGGATCGAGCTCGCGACCGGCGCCGCCGCGCTGTCGCTCAGCACGCAGATCGTCGTGCCCGTCATGTTCGCGCCGATCTCGAGGAGCGTGTCGAGGTCGGCCTCCGTGCCCTCGCCGCGCTCGATGCGGCGGAGGATCTTGGCCAGCCACGCCGTCCCCTCCCGGCACGGCGTGCACTGGCCGCAGGACTCGTGGGCGTAGAACTCGACCATGCGCCGGACCTGCTTCACGATGTTGGTCCGGTCGTCCATCACGATGACCGAGGCCGTGCCAAGCATGCTCCCCGCGGCCGCCACGCTCTCGTAGTCCATCGCGATGTCGATCTCGTCGGCGCTCAGGATCGGCACCGAGCTCCCGCCCGGGATGACCGCCTTCAGCGAGCGGCCGTCCCGGATCCCGCCGCAGACGTCGTAGATCAGCTCCTTGAGGTTGAAGCCGAGCGGCAGCTCGTAGTTGCCGCGCCGGACCACGTGCCCCGAGACGTTGAACAGCTTCGTGCCCGGGCTCTTCTCCGTACCCCACTGGCGGTACCAGTCACCGCCGTTCTTGATGATGTGCGGGACCGTGCTGATCGTTTCGACGTTGTTGATCGTCGTCGGCATCCCGAACGCGCCGACCGCCGCCGGGAACGGCGGCTTGACGCGCGGCTGGCCGCGGCGCCCCTCCAGCGAGTTCATCAGCGCCGTCTCCTCGCCGCAGATGTACGCGCCCGCGCCGATGTGCAGCGTGATGTCGAGGTCGACGCCGGAGCCCATGATGTCCTTGCCGGCGAACCCCGCCGCGTACGCCTCCTCGATCGCGCGACCCACGATCTGCGCCGGTTCGAAGAACTCGCCGCGCATGTAGATGTAGACGTGCGTCGCACGGATCGCGAAGCCGCCGATCAGCGCGCCCTCGATCACCTGGTGCGGCGTCCAGCGCAGCAGCTCGCGGTCCTTGAACGCACCCGGCTCGGACTCGTCCGCGTTGATGAGCAGGTAGTGCGGCTTGCCATCGTCCTTCGGCATGAAGCTCCACTTCATGCCGGTCGGGAAGCCCGCGCCGCCGCGCCCGCGCAGCCCGCTCTTCTTGACTTCCTCGATCACGGCATCCGGGCCCATCTCGAGCGCCTTCTTCAGCGCCTCGTACCCGCCCCGCGCGCGCCAGCCCTCGAGCGTACGGGCGGCCGGGTCGCCGAAATGCGCGCTCAGGATCCGGACTTCCTTGTCGTGCCGATACGGGTAAGCCATCTACGCCTCCTCCCCGCTACCCTCGGCCCCGGGCGCAGGCGCGGAAGCGCCGTTCTTCGACGCCGCCGCCTCGGTTCGGAGTCGCTCCAGAATCGCCGGGACTTCCGTCGGATCCACGTTCTCGAAGTACCGCTCGTTGATCTGCACGACCGTCGGGAACCCGCACGCGCCCAGGCATTCCGCCTCGACCACCGTGAACATCCCGTCCTCGGTCGTCTCGCCCGGCACGGTGCCCGTCGCCTCGAGGAAGGCCTCCATGACCTCATCCGCGCCGCACAGGTTGCAGCACACGTTCGTGCACACCTGCACCAGGTACCGGCCCACCGGCGCCTTGTTGTACATGGTGTAGAACGTGGCGACGCCGCGGACGTACGCCGGCGAGAGCCCCAGCTCCCGCGCCACCTCCTCCATCGTCTCCGGCGAAATGTAGCCCCGGATCTCCTGCGCCAGGTTCAACGTCGGCAGCAACGCACCCTGACGGTTGGGGTACCGCGACAGGATCTTTTTCAGCCGCTCGCGGTAAGGGCCTTCGAAGAGCGGGGCGTTCGGGTCCTTCTCCGCGAGCATGTACGGGTACGAGCACGCGCCCCCGGGGTGGCCGCCCTCCGCCGGGCGCTTCCCCACGAAGTCCGTGCCCCGGACGTCGGCCTCGGTCAGATGGGAGAACTCTCCCGTCTCGCCGGCCCAACCTGGATTCTTCACACTCACGCCTGTCTCCAAGCCGTTCTTTCCTCTAGCCCTCGCCCCCGTGCCCCCTCACCGGTCGATCTCGCCGAGCACGATGTCCAGGCTCGCGTTGATCGTGATGACGTCGGTCAGGAGGTGCCCCTCCACCAGCTTCGGCAACGCCGAGATGTTTACGAAGCTCGGGCCGCGCACGCGCCAGCGCACGGGCTTCGTCCCGCCGTCGCTGACCACGTACATACCCAGCTCGCCCTTCGCCGCCTCCACGCTGAACCAGCTCTCGCCGACGGGCGCCTTGATCCCCTCCATCACCAACTTGAAGTGATGGATCATCGACTCCATGTCGTTCATGGCGTCCGTCTTGGGCGGCAGTACGACACGCGGGTCGTCGACGTTGATCGGCCCGTCGGGCAGCCGCTCGAGCGCCTGCCGGATGATCCGCAGGCTCTGGCGGATCTCCTCCATCCGCACCAGGTAACGATCGTAGCAGTCGCCGTGTTCGCCGACCGGGACGTCGAAGTCGTACGTCTCGTAATCGTAGTACGGCCGGTCCTTGCGCACGTCGTAGGCGACGCCGGAGGCGCGCAGGTTCGGGCCGGTGAGCCCGTAGGCGACCGCCTCCTCGGGCCCGATCGCGCCGACGTTCTGCAGCCGGCTGATCCAGATCTGGTTGTTGGTGAGGAGCGTCTCGATCTCGTCCAGCGTCCTCGGGAGCGTATCGACGAAGTCGCGGAGCTGGTCCGTCCAGCCGACGGGCAGGTCCGCCATCATCCCGCCGATCCGCGTGGCCGAGGTCGTGATGCGGGCGCCGGTGTAATTCTCGTGCAGCTTGTAGATCCGCTCGCGCTCCTGGAAGGCGTAGAGGAACACCGTCGTGGCGCCGATGTCCATCGCGGTGGTGCCGAGCCACAGGAGGTGGCCGAAGATGCGGTCCAGCTCCATGAGGATGACGCGTAGCACCTTGCAGCGCTCGGTCACCTCGATCCCCATCAGCTTCTCGACCGCCATGGCGTAGGCGCAGTTATAAATGAGCGGCGCCAGGTAGTCCATGCGGTCGGTGAGCGGCACGATCTGGTTCCAGCCGCGATACTCGCCGAGCTTCTCGAAGCTCGAGTGGAGGTAGCCGATGTGCGGCGTGCAGCGCACCACGGTTTCGCCGTCGAGCTCGACGACCAGGCGGAGCACCCCGTGCGTGGCCGGGTGCTGCGGCCCGATGTTGATGAGCATGTGCTCGCCCTGGAGCTCGGGCTCGACCCCGACCGGGAATACCGGCGCGGGCACGGGACGCCCGTCCATCCCCATCTCGGGGTTGCGCCTGACCAGGTACTCGACCGTCTTCGTCGCCATTTTATCCGACCTCCACGAGGCTCACGCCCCGCCCGTCTGCGTGTTCGACGCCATGGCCTCCCGTTCGGCGACGCGCCTGGCGACCGCCAGCTCGTGCGGTGCGTAGTCCGACTCCATGTCCAGCATCAGCGCCCGCCGGGTCTGCTCCGCACGGCTGAACCTCCCACGCAGCGGGAAGTCTTTGCGCAGCGGGTACCCCTCGGCGTAGTTCTCCGGCATCAGGATCCGCCGCAGGTCCGGGTGACCGCGGAAGACGATCCCGAACATGTCGTACGCCTCGCGCTCCAGCCAGTTGGCCCCGGGCCACACGTCGACCACCGACTCGGCCTCGAGCGCGTCCAACGGCAGCTCGGCCTTCACCCGCAGCCCCCGCTTGTGCGGGACCGACCAGAGCTGGTAGACCAGCTGCAGCGGCCGGCCTCCGCCGAAATCCACCGCGGTCACGTCCAGTAGCAGATCGTACCGGTGTTCGGGCGTGTCGTGGAGCCACCGCAGGATCTCCTTGCACCGCTCCGGCCTGACGAACACCACGTGCTCGTCGCCCGCCATCACCTCGTGGTGCACGATCGCGTCACCGAAGGCCTCGCGCAGCGCCGCCACGCTCGGATGCGACGAAGGATCGGCCTCCGGCCCCCTCGGCGCTTCCGCTCCGGCGTCGCTCGCCGCCGGGCCCGACTCCAGACCCTCCAGGGCCTCTTTGAAGTCCTTGCCCATCCTTACGACACCCGATCCTCGGGACGCGCCAGCGCGCCCGTCGATACCAGACCGCTCACCCGGTTCTGCGACGTCGAGTTCCCGAACGGCAGCGCGACCTGCTCGATCACCTCCGGCGGCAGGTTCGGCCGACCGACTTTCGCCGGATCTTCATGCCGCAGCGCCGCGTTCCGCAGCGACTCGCCCTTAATCTTCTCCTGCAGGAGCAGGATCGCGTACATCAGCCCTTCCGGCCGCGGCGGACAGCCGGGAACGTAGACGTCCACCGGGATGATCGTGTCGATCCCCTGCACCATCGAGTAGACGTCGAAGACGCCGCCGCTCGACGCGCACGCGCCCATCGAGATCGCCCACTTCGGCTGCGGCATCTGGTCCCACACACGCCGCAGCACCGGCGCCATCTTGTACGTCACCCGCCCCGCGCAGATGAGTACGTCCGCCTGCCGCGGCGACCACGCCTGCCGCTCCATCCCGAAGCGTGCAAGGTCCCGGTCAGACGACGCCACCGCCATGAACTCGATCGCGCAGCACGCCGTCCCGAACGGCAACGGCCACAGAGAGCCGTAGCGCGCCCAGTTCACCAGCTCGTCCAGCTTGCCTAGAAGAAAGCCCGGGCTACCATCCTTCTCGTGCCCGAGCACCGGCAATTCCTTGCGCGCCTCTACTCCCATTCCATCGCTCCCTTCTTCCACTCGTAGATCAACCCGACCGTCAGCACGATCAGGAAGACCATCACCGCCGCGAACGGGGCCCAGCCCAGCTCCCGCATCGCCACGGCCCAAGGAAGGAGAAACACGACCTCGATGTCGAAAACAATGAACAGGAGCGCCACCATGTAGAACTTCACACTGAAGCGCTCCCGCGTACTCCCGATCGGCACCATCCCCGATTCGTACGGGATGTCCTTGACCGGCGTATGCCTCGGAGGATGCAACAGGTGCGAGGCCGCTACCATCCCCACGGCGTTCAATACGGACACGCCCAGCAGGATCAGGATCGGCGCGTAGGATTCGAGCATCGAGAACTCTGCCCGGAGTTTGTGAAATGATTCACTTGATTGGCCCGAAAACTACCGCCGCAACCCGCAAGTGTCAAGCCGACGACGCTTGCTCGCCCGGTCCGGCGCGTCCTATCTTTCGGCCATCTCGTGTCCCATTACACGGCTGAGGGAGGCCCGTTCCACATGGCGATCAAGAGCGACCGCTGGATCCGGCGCATGGCGGAAGAATACGGCATGATCGAGCCGTTCGAGTCCCGTCAGGTCCGGGACGGCGTGGTCAGTTACGGGCTGTCGTCCTTCGGATACGACATCCGCGTGGCCGACGAGTTCAAGGTCTTCACGGACGTCTTCAGCGTGGTGGTCGACCCGAAGAACTTCGACCCCCGTTCGTTCGTGGACATCAAGGCGGACCATTGCATCATCCCGCCTAACTCGTTCGCCCTGGCGCGCACGATGGAGTACTTCCGGATCCCCAAGGACGTGCTCGTCGTGTGTCTCGGGAAATCGACGTACGCGCGCTGCGGGATCATCGTGAACGTGACGCCGCTGGAGCCGGAGTGGGAAGGGTATCTGACGCTCGAGATCTCGAACACCACTCCGCTGCCGGCCAAGATCTACGCCCAGGAAGGGATCGCACAGCTGCTCTTCTTCCAGGGCGACGAGGTGCCTGAGATCACGTACGCGATGCGGAACGGAAAGTACCAGCGCCAGGTGGGGGTGACGCTGCCGCGGCTATGACTCACGCGGATCGTCGCCACATGGACCACGCGAGCCACGCGAACGCGACGACGATGATGGCCCACGTGACCCAGAGGAGGACGAGCCCCGCGGTCCCGGCCGCCCTGCCGATCGTAGCGATGGCGCCGAGTCCCCAGAGGACGGGCATGAGGAGGACGAGGAACGCGAGCACGCCGACGACGGTGAGGAGCGCGCCGCGGCCGCGCCCCGGCTCGTCCGGCGGCCGTTCAGGGACGGGCTGAGCGCCTCCCTCGAACTCCGGCTCCCGCTCTGGTTGTGGTGTCGCCATTGCGCCGGCCTCCGCGTGCGGTCCGGGGCGCGCACGATGCAAGCGGCACACCACGCGAGCGCCTCCCATTCGCGACAAGACGAACGACCCTCGGAGTCCGCGGACTCCGAGGGTCGTTCGCATTTCGACGGAGCCCGCACCGTCCGGGCCCCTGCCCCGCCTCAGCTCGTCGTCTCGCCGTACAGGATCGCCTGCTTGACCTCGCCGATCGCCTTCGTGATCTGGATCTCACGCGGGCACGCGACGGTGCAGTTGTAGATCGTACGGCAGCGCCAGACACCCGTCTTGCTGTTCAGGATGTCGAGGCGCTCCCGCGCGGCGCGGTCGCGCGAGTCGAAGATGAAGCGGTGAGCGTTCACGATCGCCGCCGGGCCGACGAACTGGTCGTTCGCCCAGAACGACGGGCAGGCCGTCGTGCACGCGGCGCAGAGGATGCACTTCGTCGTGTCGTCGAAACGCTCGCGCTCCTCGATCGATTGGATCCGCTCGCGCCCGTCCGGCGGCACCTCGTCGTTGACGAGGTACGGCATGACCGAGCGGTACTGCGCGAAGAACGGCTCCATGTCGACGATCAGGTCCTTGATGACCGGCAGCCCGAGGATCGGCTCGATCGTGACCTTTTCGCCCACGTCGCGCATGAGGACCTTGCACGCCAGGCCGTTCGCGCCGTTGATCCGCATGGCGTCCGAGCCGCAGACACCGTGCGCGCACGAGCGACGGAAGGTGAGACTCCCGTCCTGATACCATTTGATCTGGTTCAACCCGTCGAGCACCCGGTCGGTCGGATCCAGCTCGACCTGGTACTCCCTGTAGTAGGGCTTCTTGTCCTTCGTCGGGTCGAACCGCTGGATGCGGAATGTCGCCTTCATTCTAGTACACGCGCTCCTTGGGCTCGAACTTCGTGATGATCACCGGCTTGTAGCGCAACTCGATCCCGCCGTCCTCGGTGCGATAGGCCAGGGTGTGCTTGAGCCACTCCTCGTCGTTGCGCTTCGGGTAATCCTCGCGCGAGTGCGCGCCGCGGCTCTCCGTCCGGTTCAGCGCGCTCACGGCGGTGACTTCCGCCACGTCGAGGAGGTTGCCGAGCTCCCAGGCCTCGAGCACGTCCGTGTTGAACACCCGGCTCTGGTCCTGGACGCGGATGCGGGTGTAGCGCTCCTTGAGTTCGCGGACCTTCTCGACCGCCAGCTCGAGGCCCGCCTGCTCGCGGAAAACGCCGACGTGGTCCATCATGACCGTTTGGAGCTCCTCGCGGATCTGGGCGGGCGTCTCGCTGCCCTCGCCCGAGAAGAGCCGGTCGAACGTCTCGCGCGTGGCGTCGGCCGCATCGGCGGGGAGCGGCGCCAGGTCCGCCTGCTTGCAGAACTCCGCCATGTGGCGCCCGGCCCTGCGCCCGAAGACGACCAGGTCGAGTAGCGAATTGGTTCCGAGCCGGTTCGCGCCGTGGACGCTCACGCAGGCGCACTCGCCCGCCGCGTAGAGCCCAGGCACGATCGTCTTCCAGTCGTCGATGACGACGCGTCCGTCGACATCCGTCGGGATCCCGCCCATGGCGTAGTGCGCCGTGGGTGCGACCGGGATCGGATCGACCGCAGGGTCGATCCCGAGGTACGTCCGGCAGAAGTCGGTGATGTCGGGGAGCTTGGTCTCGACGACCTCGCGGCCGAGGTGCGTCGCGTCGAGGTGGACCCACCGGTTTCCGTTGATCCCGCGCCCCTCGCGGATCTCCATGTAGATCGCGCGCGAGACGACGTCGCGGCTGGCCAGGTCCTTCATCGTCGGCGCGTAGCGCTCCATGAAGCGCTCGCCGTCGTGGTTGCGCAGCACACCGCCCTCGCCGCGCACGCCCTCCGTGATCAGGATCCCCAGCTTCGCGATCCCGGTCGGGTGGAACTGGTAGAACTCCATGTCCTCCAGCGGGATCCCGCGCCGGAACAGCATCGCCGGGCCATCGCCCGTGAAGGCGTGGGCGTTGGACGTCACCGCGAAGATCCGCCCGTGCCCGCCCGTGGTGAAGATCACCGCCTTCGCCCGGAAGATGTGGATCTCGCCCGTCTGGATCCGGTAGGCGACGACGCCCGCGCAGCGCCCTTCGCTGAAGATCACGTCAACGACCTGGTACTCGTCGAAGAACGTGACGTTGTTCTTGATGCACTGCTGATAGAGCGTCTGGAGGATCATGTGCCCGGTGCGGTCCGCCGCATAGCAGCTCCGCCGCACCGGCCCCTCGCCGAAATGGTGCGAGTGACCGCCGAAGCGACGCTGCGCGATCCTGCCGTCCTCCGTCCGCGAGAACGGGAGACCCATGTGCTCCAGCTCGAGGATCACCTCGGGCGCATCGTTGCACATGATCTCGATCGCGTCCTGGTCGCCCAGGTAGTCGCTGCCCTTGACGGTGTCGAACGCGTGCCACTCGGGGTGGTCCTCCTCGAGGTTCCCCAGTGCGGCGCCGATCCCGCCCTGGGCTGCGCCCGTGTGGGAGCGAGACGGATACAGCTTCGTGAGTACCGCGGCCTTGGCGCCGCCACGGGTCAGGTGCAGCGCGGCCATCAGCCCCGCGCCGCCGCCGCCGACCACGATCGCGTCGAAGTTGTGTACGTGATTCATGGCAGAGCCGCCTGCACGCTTTCCGGGGTGAACTGGAACGTCAGGATGATGTACGCGCCGAGCCCGAGCAGGGTCACGTACACCAGGAAAATGAACGACTTGACCGCAACCGCCCACCCCGGCTTGTGGACGTAGTCGTCGACGATGTAACGCAGTCCGTTGATGCCGTGCGTGAGGGCGAAGAGGAGCAGGAAGAAGTCGAATATCTTCCAGAGCGGGTTCGTCCACCGCTGGGCGACCAGGTCGTAGTCGATGTTGTCGACGCCGATCGCGAAGTGCATGTAGAAGAGGTGGAAGACCGCGATGATCAGGAGAACGAGCCCCGAGATTCGCATGAACAGCCACGAATAGAGCTCGAAGTTCCCGTGCGGTACCCGGCCGCGCCGGTTCACGAATGCCCGGCTCAGATTCCCGTTCATATCAGTGCTCGAAGATCGGCAGCAGGAACTGGTACGCGCCCCACAGGAAGATGGGGATGAAGATCGCGGCCTCGATCCAGATCAGCTGGCGCTCGTACGGCCAGAGCTTCGGCCAGAAGTCCTGCACGATGATCCGGAACCCGTTCAGCGCGTGGAAGAGCACGCCGAACAGGAGGAAGACCGTCATGATCCGGCCCCACCACGCGTGGTAGAGGACCAGGAGCTCGTTGAAGATCTCCGGCCCGAAGGCCATCAGGAAGATGTCCACGATGTGGAGCGCCAGGAACAGCAGGATCCCCAGCCCCGACGCGCGGTGCAGCAGCCAGGCGAACATCCCCTCGCGGCCGCGGTAGCGGAGCCCTTCCAGGATCGGCACTCCTCGCCGGTACACGGTTCTCGTAGCCATTTGCGGGTTGTTAGAGCAGGGCCATGGTCTCCCGGACCGCGTTCGCGGACGATTCGAGCATCGCCCGCTCCTCGTCGGTCAGCTCGACCTCGATGATCTTCTCCAGGCCGTTGCGGCCGAGCTTGCACGGCACGCCGAGGAAGAGGCCGCTCAGGCCGAACTCGCCCTCGAGCCACGCCGAGCATGGCAGGATCCGCTTCTTGTCCTTGACGATCGCCTCGGCCATCTGCACCGCGGCCGCGGCGGGCGCGTAGTAGGCGCTACCCGTCTTGAGCAGCCCCACGATCTCCGCGCCGCCGTGACGCGTGCGCTCGACCAGCGCATCGATCCGCTCGCGCGGCATGAGCTGCGTGAGCGGGATCCCGCTCACGGTCGTGTAGGAAATGAGCGGCACCATCGTGTCGCCGTGGCCGCCGAGCACGAGCGCCTGGATGTCCTCGACGCTGACGTCGGCCTCGAGGGCGATGAAGGAGCGATAGCGCGCCGTGTCCAGCACGCCGGCCATCCCGATGACCCGCTCGCGCGGGAAGCCCGTCGCCTCCTTGCAGACGTACGCCATGACGTCGAGCGGGTTGGACACCATGATGACGATGGCGTTCGGCGCGACCTCGCGGATCTTCTCCGAGACCTGGCGCACGATCCCCGCGTTCGTCCGGAGCAGGTCCTCGCGGCTCATCCCCGGCTTGCGGGCGATCCCGGCGGTGACGATGAAGAGGTCCGAGCCCGCGGCCTCGTCGTAGCCGTTGCTTCCGATTACGCGGGTATCGAACCCCTCGATCGGCGCCCACTCCCACTGGTCGAGCGCCTTCCCCTGCGGGATCCCCTCGGCAATGTCGATCATGACGACCTCGCGCGCGAGTTCCTTCTGCGCGAGGAGTTGCGCGGCAGTCGCACCCACGTGGCCGGCGCCCACGACCGTGATCTTGTTGACCATGACTCTATCTCACACCACCCGGAAGGTTCGACGAAAATCAAGAGAAACCGGCAGCGCGGGCAAAGTACGGGAGGGGCACGGAACTGTCAACGCGCAGCCCGTGGCGCGGCATCGCCGCCGACGGGCCGGATGGAGGCGACGACGCAACGGCGCAGAATTTCGGTGAGACGATAAGGGTCGGCGCCCTTCAGCCCCCGACCTGCGAGAGGGCAATGAGGCCGCCCGATCCCGCGGCCGACCCCAGCGCGAGCAGGTGCCGCTCGGGCTTGACCTCGAGGGTGCGCCGGATGTGCGGTTCGAGCGGCTCGCCGCGGCGGAGCGGCCCTCGCAGGTCGGTCTGGATCGAGCCGAAGAGGCAAGGGCGGAGCTGACCATCGGCAGTGAGCCGCATCCGGTTGCAGCGATCGCAGAAGTTGTGGCTCATCGGGGTGATCACGCCGACCGTGCCGACGGCGTCGGGGAGGCGGAAGTAGCGGGCCGGACCGTTCCCGGCCGGGCCGGGCACGGGCTCGAGATCGCCGATCGCCCGGACGCGATCCAGGATCTCGTACGCGGGGATGTACTCCTCCGCCGAGATGTCGAGATTCGCCCCCACCGGCATGACCTCGATGAAGCGGACGTGCCAGGGGCGGTCCAACGTGGCGCGTGCGAAGTCGAGGATCTCGTCGTCGTTTCGACCTCGCATGACCACCGTGTTGATCTTGATCGGCGAGAACCCCGCGCGCTCGGCCGCCGCGAGGCCCTCGAAGATCTCCGCGTGCACACCCGCCCGACGGGCGATCGCGTCGATCCGCTCCGGGCGGAGCGAATCGAGTGAGACGTTCACCCGGTGGACGCCCGCCTCGCGCAGCTCCTCCGCCAGCGGCGCGAGGAGCACACCGTTCGTCGAAAGGGCTACGTCTTCGATCCCCGGGACCTCGGCGATCATCCGTACCAGCGCCGGGAGGTTCCGGCGCACGAGGGGCTCGCCGCCCGTGATTCGTAAGCGGCGGAGCCCCATCCGCGCCATCGTTCGGACGATCTCCGCGATCTCCTCGAAGCGCAGGATCTCGTCCCGCCGCAGCCACTGCAGCCCTTCGAGCGGCATGCAGTAGACGCAGCGCAGGTTGCACTTGTCGGTCACCGAAATCCGGAGGTACTCGATGCGACGGCCGAAGCCGTCCCGCATCTCCTCCCCGCCTTCGGGTCCCCGGTCAATCACCTGTCGCCTCCGGGACCGGCGGCACCTGCCCTTCCAGCCAGCGGGCGCCGCCCTCGACGTATTGCTCCTCTTTCCAGACCGGCAGCCGCTTCTTGATCTCCTCGATCACGTACCGGCTGGCCTCGTACGCCTCGGCCCGGTGCGGGCTGGACACCGCGATCGCGACGCTCACCTCGCCGACGCGGAGCTCGCCGATCCGGTGCGCGACGACGACCCGGTCCGTCCCCAGCCGCGCCGCCGCCTCCGCCGCGATCTCGGCGAGTACGGCCTCCGCCATCCCGACGTAGGCGTCGTACCGCACCCCGGCGACTCGACGGCCGTCGTTGTGATCCCGCACGATCCCGAGAAAGAGCAGTGCGGCGCCGTCCTCGGGCGCGCCGACCATCTCGAGGATCGCAGCGGGATCCAGCGGCTCGGTCGTGATCCAGCTCTTCATGCGATCACCCTCCCGCGACGGGTGGCAGGAGCGCGACTTCGTCGCCGGCGGCGAGCGTCGTGTCCAACCGGGCGTAGGCCTGGTTCACGGCCACGACGGGCGCCTCCGGCAGGCGCCCGAAGCCGCCGCCCCGCGCGCGCAACTCGCGCACCAGCGACGCAGCCGTCGCCCCGGGGCGCACCTCGACCTCCAGCTCGCCCGTCCCGGCAAGCTCACGATACAACCCAAAGAAGAGAAGTCGGACCCGCATCGCGCTCCGGGGCCCCTACCCCATTCGGTCGGAACGACGCTCGATTCGGTTCGGTGAACTTGGGAAGCTAGGGCCGACGCGGCTCGCGATCAAGCCGCGTGCCATCCGGTGCGCGCCGCGCCCCCCACGCGGCTCTCGCCGCCGCGCCCGGCTCGGCCGGCCGGCGTTGCCGGGGGCGCGGCTCGCCGCCAACGCGAGCGCCCCACCCGCGACCTCGCGGGTGGGGCGCCGCAAGCGTTCCCTGTTCGTGAGAATATCAGCCCTTCGCGACCTGCTGGCGCAGGTCCTTCGACGGCTTGAAGATCGGTACCACGCGCGCCGGAACCTCGACCGGATCGCCCGTCCGCGGGTTGCGCGCCATACGCGACTTACGCTTCCGCACCTTGAACGTGCCGAACCCGCGAATCTCGATGTTTTCGTGAGCCGACAGTGCGTTCTTGATCGCGTTCAGGAGCCCGTCGACGACCAGGGCACAGTCCTTCTTCGTGATCCCCGGGCCGATGGCTTCGGCTACCTGTTCGACGAGGTCGGCTTTGGTCATGATTCCTCCGTACCGAAATGCGTTACGTGAGAGTGCCGGGAGCCGCGCTCCCGCCGTACCTAGAACGGGACGACGAACTTCAGGCGGGGCCCACCGGCCTGCTCCAACGGCCCGACCAGCCTCGTCAGGCTCGACGTCGCCCCACGCCCCAGGAGCATGTCCAGGAGCGTGAATTTCTCCTCCGGCGGTCGCACAACGCGCGGGTCCTCGCCGAGACCCGCCATACGCCCCACCGCCGAAAGGGCGTCCTCCAGATTGCCGATCCGGTCGACGAGGCCGCTATGCAGCGCCTGTCTGCCGGAATAGATCCGCCCGTCCGCGAGCAGCCTCACCTCCTCGGCCGGGATCCCTCGCTCGTCGGCGACCGCCTGCACGAACTGGTCGTAAACGTCGGCGATCAGCGCATCGAGGACCAGCCGATCCTCGGGCGAGAGCGGGCGGAACATCGTGCCGATGTCCTTGTGCTCGGCGCTCTTCACGACCTGCACCTCGACGCCGACCTTCTGCAGCAGCGCGCTCACGTCCGGAAGCTCCATGATCACGCCGATCGATCCGGTGAGGGAGCCGGGGAGTGCAAAGATCGAGTCCGCGCCGAGCGCGACGTAGTAGCCGCCCGACGCGCCGACCGCACCGATCGTGGCGACGACCGGGTACCCTTCCTCGCGCAGCCGTCGGAGTTCCCGATACAGGCTCTGGGACGGCCCGACCAGCCCGCCGGGCGAGTTGATCGCGACCAGGAAGCCCTTGACCGAGGGATCGCGCCGGAATCGGCGGAACTGTTCGAGGTAGTCGGAATCGTCCTCGATGAGACCGTTGATCTCGATCAGCGCGATCCTGTCGCCCCATGCCAGCCCCTCGTCGCCCCTCACGGCCAGGAAGACCGCGAGGGCGATCCCCGCGAGGGTCATGAGCGACACCACACCAACGACGAGTACGATTACGAGCGAGCGCCGGGACACGCGAGAATCACCATCACGAGTGCGGCATGTCGGTGAGAGGCGGGCGCATAGCTTAACTCCGGCCAGCGCCGGCCGTCAAGCCTTTTCCAGCCCGGGCCTCCATCGCGGCCACGAAGCGGTCGAACAGGTACTGGGAATCGTGAGGGCCCGGCGCCGATTCCGGATGGTACTGCACGCTGAAGACCGGCAGCTCCCGGTGGGCGAGCCCCTCGACCGTCCCGTCGTTCAGGTTCACGTGGGTCAAACGGAGCGCCGGAGCGCCTTCGATCGTGTCGCCCGGGCCGCCGCGGACGGCGAAGCCGTGGTTCTGGGACGTGATCTCGACCGCGCCGTCCTCCAGCCGGCGCACCGGGTGGTTCCCTCCCCGGTGCCCGTAGAGGAGTTTGTACGTCGTACCGCCGAACGCCCGGCCGACCAGCTGGTGACCCAGGCAGATGCCGAACACCGGCACCCCTTGCTCCGCGAGCAGGCGGATCGTGCGCAGCACGTGCTCGACCGTCGCGGGGTCGCCCGGCCCGTTGGACAGGAACAGCCCGTCGAGCTCGAGCTCGAGGATCGCCTCGGCCGGCGTCTCCGCGGGCACGGTAGTGATCCGGCAGCCCCGCTCCGAGAGCAGGCCGAGCGACCGCGCCTTCACGCCGAAGTCGTATGCGACGACGCGGAACCGCTCCGCGCCGATCGGTGCGACGTCGTACGGTTCCGGCGTCGTGACCTGGCACGTCAGGTCCAGCCCCTCCATGCGCGGGTGGGCCTGAATGCGCGCCATCGCTTCGTCGATCGGCACGTCGGCCGGCGCGATCGCCGCCCGCATCGCCCCGGCCGAGCGGATGTGCCGCGTGAGCGCCCGCGTGTCGACGCCGGAGAGCCCGACGATCCCCGAACGGGCCAGGTAGGTCTCCAACGACTCCTCCGCCCGCCAGTTGCTGTGATAGCGGGCGAGTTCCCTCACCACGAACCCGGCCACCTGAGGCCGCGAGGATTCCTCGTCCTCGCGCGTCACGCCGTAGTTCCCGATGAGGGGATAGGTCATCGTCACGATCTGCCCCGCGTAAGACGGATCGGTGAGGACCTCCTGATACCCGGACATCGAGGTGTTGAAAACGACTTCGCCGAGGGCGACGCCACGGGCGCCGATCGGCTCGCCGCGGAACACGCGGCCGTCTTCGAGGAGCAGATACGCTTCGTCGGCCAAGGGACCTCCGGATGCTGAACCGGCCGAGGATCAAGCCGCGGCGGAATTTACGCTGGCGCGCGCCCCTGTCAAGCGACAAACGCCCGGCGGTCGGCCGGATTCCGACCCCTCGCGCCGGTTGCGTCCGGCGCCGCGCTTCGCGAGCTTTCCGCCCCTATGGAACCTCTTGTCTACATCTATGCCGACGAATCGTGCCTCGGCGTCCAGTTCACGGACCGGGACTCGCCTGGCGGCGCCGCCGGCCTCGTCGAGTTCTGGCGCGGCGACCACTGGGAGCGCCGCGACTACTGGGTGAGCGAGCCGGCGACCACGAACAACCGTATGGCGCTGCGCAGCGCCATCGAGGGGCTCGCCGCGTTGCGCGTGCCGTGTCGCGTCGTCTTCACCTCGGATTCGCAGTACCTGGTCCGTGGGATGCGCGAATGGGTCCCCGGGTGGATTCGACGGGGGTGGAAGCGGAAGACCGGCGCGATCGAGAACGTCGAGCTTTGGCGCGCCCTGGTCGACGTCGCGCGGCGGCACCGCGTCGATTGGCGCTGGGTCCGCGGCCACGCCGGGCACCCGCAGAACGAGTACGCCAACCACCTGGCGACCCGTGCCGCGCGGAAGCAGGACGCGTCCGGAGGACTCGTCCCTTCCGGGTACGAGGAATGGCTGGATGCCCACAGGGAGAAAGGCCGATTCCTCGACGTCTTCGAGTTCCAGCCGCCCAGAGAGGAGAAGTTCGACCCGGTCGAGATCCCGCAAGGATGAGGCGGCGGCCGAGGGTGAGGCCGCGGCCACGGGGGAAGCCCCCGCCATGCGTGAGGCCGGCCCGCGGCCGATGCCCGCCTAGCGGAGCTCTCGCTCGAAGACCTCCGCGAACCGCTCGGCCACCCGCTCGCCCACCGCGTCGAGGTCGAACTCGCTCCCGGTGACCCTGGCGAGGGACGTCACGCCGTGATCGCGGATCCCGCAGGGAATGATGGCGTCGAAGAAGTTGAGGTCGGTGTTCACGTTCAGCGCGAAGCCGTGGGACGTGATCCAGCCGCTCGACACGCGCACGCCGATCGCGGCGATCTTCTCGTCCCCGACCCACACGCCCGTCAGCCCTTCCTTGCGCCCGGCCTCGACGCCGTAGTCGGCCAGCGCGCGGATCAGCGCTTCTTCGATGTCGCGCACGTACCGGTGCAGGTCGCGGCGGTCGGGCTTGAGGTCCAGGATCGGGTAGCCGACGAGCTGACCCGGCCCGTGGTAGGTCACGTCGCCGCCGCGGCCGGTTTCGAAGAGCTCGATCCCCAGCAGGCGACGCTCTTCTTCGCCCACCAGGATGTGCTCCTCGTGCGCCGACGTGCCGAGCGTGATGACGTGTGGGTGCTCGAGGAGGAGGAGCTGGTCGGGGATTTCGTCCGCGCGCCGCCGCTCGACCAGTTCCTGCTGGTACTTGAGCCCCATCGCGTACGGAACGACGCCGAGCCAACGCACCTCCAGGATGCGACGCGGCGCGGGAGCGACCTCGCCGCCGCCCCCGCGCTCGTTTTCGCGTGTCCGGGCCATTCGCACCGCTTCCTTCACGGCCCCGCAACCGCTCCGATCGGCCGGCTCAGGCCTCCTCCGGGAACGACTCCAATACCTCGCGCAGCCGCGACAGGAAGCGCGCGGCGTCCGCGCCGTCGACCAGACGGTGGTCGTACCCGAGCGAGAAGTAGGAGCGCAGCCGGATCGCGATGGTGTCCATCCCGTCCGCCTCGATCACGACCGGGCGCTTGTCGATCGACCCCGTGCCCAGGATCGCGGCCGTCCCCTCGGGGATCACCGGCATCCCGACCATGGTGCCGAGGACGCCCGGGTTTGTGATCGAGAACGTCGCGCCCTGGATCTCCTCCGGCTTGAGCTGCCGGGCCCGCGCCCGCGCCGCCAGGTCGTTGATCCGCTTGGCGATCCCGACCAGGTTCAGCTCGTCGGCGTTCCGGACGACCGGCACGATCAGCCCGGGGTTCAGGTCCACCGCGATCCCGATGTTGATGTCGCCGCGGTAGATGATGCTGTCGCCCGAGACCGTCGCGTTGATGTTCGGGAACTCGCGCAGCACCCGGGCCACCGCCCACGCGACGAACGCCGTGTAGCTGACCTTCGCGCCCTGCTGCTCCCAGCGGGCCTTGTTCGCGCGACGGATCCGGTCGATCCGCGTGAAGTCCATCTCGATGACCGAGTGGACGTGCGGCGCGATCCGCTTGGCCCGCACCATATGGTCCGCCGTGAGGCGACGGATCCGGTCCATCGGGACCACCTCATCGCCGGGCCGGGCCGGGAACTCCGGATGCTGGACCTGCCCGTAGAACGTCTTCCAGAAGTCCTCGGCCGAGACCGGCCCGACGGCCGCCGGGCGCGCGGGCGCCGCAGCGGGCGCGGCCGCCGGAGCGGCTGCGGGTGCCGCGGGCGCAGCAGCCGCCGGCGCCTTCTCGCGCCCCTCGATGTAGGCCATGATGTCCTGCTTCGTCACGCGGCCCGCCTCGCCGGTGCCCGGCACCTGGCTCAGGTCGACCCCGTGCTCCTCCGCGATGCGCCGCACCAGCGGCGACGACCGGCGACGCAGCCGCTCCTCGACCGTCTCCTCGCCCGGCGCGGCGGGCGCAGCCGGCGCCGCCGCCGCAGGCGCGGCCGGCGCGGGAGCCGCCTCGGCCGGCTTCTCTTCGGCCGGCGCCGGGGCCGGCGCCGCCGCGGTGGCCGCGGCCGCCGCACCCGCGTCCGTTTCGATGTACGCGACGATGGTCCCGACTTCGACCGTCTCCCCCTCCTGCGCCTTGATCTCGACCAGCGTTCCCGCGGCCGGCGCGGGGATCTCGGCATCCACCTTGTCCGTCGAGATCTCGAGCAGCGGCTCGTCTCTCGCGACCGTGTCGCCCACCTTCTTCAGCCACTTCGATACGGTCCCCTCGGCGATCGACTCGCCCATTTGGGGCATCGGGACTTCGATACGGGCCATTTCGCTTGCTCCGGCTATGGATCGTCGTTCTTGTAGCGGCGGACCGCCTCTAATACTTCACCAGGTACCGCGCGGCCGCCACGATGTCCGCCACCTGCGGGAGGAAGTAGTCCTCCAGCGGCGGTGAGTACGGCACGGGCGTGTCGATGGCAGTGACTCGCAGGATCGGCGCGTCCAGCCACTCGAACGCCTTCTCGTTCACCCGCATCGCGATCTCGCCGGCGATCCCGCCGGTGCGGGTGTCTTCGTGAACCACCAGCAGGCGGTTCGTCTTCTTCACGCTCGCGATGATCGCGTCTTCGTCCAGCGGCAACAGGGTGCGCAGGTCGACGACCTCGACCTGGACCCCGTCTTCCTCCGCCAGCTGCTCCGCCGCCTTCAGGCTCTCGTGCACCATCATCCCGTAGGTCACGATGGTGAGGTCGGAACCCTCACGGTGGACCCGCGCCTGCCCTAGCGGGACGACGTAGTCCTCCTGCGGCAGCACTTCGCGGAGCGCCGGGAGGCGATAAAGCTTCTTGTGCTCGAAGAACAGGACCGGGTCGTCGTCCCGGATCGCGGCCTTGAGCAACCCCTTCGCGTCGTACGCGGTCGACGGATAGACGATCTTGAGCCCCGGCGTGTGGAAGAACGCCATCTCGGGGTTCTGGGAGTGGAACGGCCCGCCGCGCACACCGCCGCCCACCGGTCCGCGCACGACCATCGGCACCGGCCCGCTCCCGCGCCACCGCGACGTCGCGATGTAATTCGTCAGCGGCTCGTATGCGCACGACACGAAGTCCATGAACTGCATCTCGACGACGGGGCGCAGCCCCATGTGCGCGGCGCCCGCCGCAGCCCCGGTGAAGCCCGCCTCGCTGATCGGCGTGTCGATGACGCGCTCCGGCCCGAAGTAGTCGACGAAGCCTTCCGTCACCTTGAACGCGCCGCCGTAGACGCCGATGTCCTCCCCCATGAGGAAGACGGCGTCGTCGCGCTCCATCTCCTCCCAGAGCGCCTCGCGGATCGCTTCCAGGAACGTGACCGGCTTACCCAGCTCGGTGTGCCGGACGTGTTCCGGGCGCTCGCGCCCGCGCTTGGACTCCTTCGTCGCCGTCGCCATACCGTTCACGCGTAGTGGGGGTCGGGGACCGCCAGCCGGGTCCACGGCCGCGCCGTCGGCCGGTCTCCGTACACGCCGTCGAGCGCAGCGTCCGGCTCCGGCAGCGGCGAGGCTTCGGCCTCGTCCCGCGCCCGGTCGACCTCCTCGTCGACCCGGGCCCGGATCGATTCCAGCTCCTGCCGCGTCGCCCAGCCGTTCTCGAGCAGTTGCTTCTCGAAGCGGTCGATCGGGTCGCGCGCTTCCCAGTACTCGATCTCGCCCGGCGGGACGTACGCCTGCGCGTCGTGCTCCGCGTGCCCCTTCCGCCGGTACGTGATCACTTCCAGGAGGGATGCGCCCTCCCCTGCCCTCGCCCGCTCGACCGCCCGCTTCGTCATCTCGTAGACGGCGAGCACGTCGTTCCCATCGCATCGCTCGCCGTAGACGCCATACCCCTCGGCCTTGTCGACGAACGACTTCACCGCCGTCTGCTTCGAGACCGGCGTGGAGTACGCGTACTGATTGTTCTCGACGATCACGACCAGCGGCAACCGACGCACGGCCGCGAGGTTGAACCCTTCGTGGAACGCGCCGGTGGACGTCATGCCATCGCCCGAATACACCAGCGCCACGCGGTCCTCGCCTCGGATCCGGAACGACAGCGCGACGCCCGCCATCACCTCGATCATCACGCCGAGGTGCGAGATCAGGCCGATGTACCCCTTCCGGTAGTCCGTGAAGTGGACGTTCTGCTCGCGGCCGCCGGTCGGCGAATCGCCCTTCGCCATGTACTGGCGCATGACCTCGACCGGTCGCGCGCCCATGAGGAGCAGCGCACCCAGGTCCCGGATCGCAGGCGAGATGACATCGCCCGTGCCGTCCGTCCGGCGGCGCAGCGCGTACGCGCTCCCGACCGCCGTGGCCTCCTGCCCCAGCGAGCGGTACAGGCCGCCGATCACCTTGTTCTGGCGATAGAGATTGGTGAGGACCTGCTCGACCTGACGGGTGAGCCAGAGGTAGTAGTAGATCTCGTGCAACTGCTCGCGGGACAATCCGGCCACGACCTCGTCGCTCGCCGCCACCCCCGTCTGTTCGGCCATTGGTTTGTCGCCGATCCTGTCGAGCCCTCGGTACCTGCCGCGATCCGCCGACATTATGGGCAGCCCCGTGAAGAGCGTCAAGCCGCGCGACGGTTTGCCGGAATGCCCCACACGGGCCGCGCCGAGCCCCGCACCCTCGCGGCCGCGCCCTCCGGTCCGCGTCTTGCACCCCCGTCTCGCGGGCGCCGGCGACGACGCCCCGCCCGTCCACATGAAAACGCCGCACCCGGTTGGATGCGGCGCCTTCTGCTCGACAACGGAGCGCCCTCATGTCCCGCGATCCAGCTTACGTCCCGGATTCCCGCCGGGCCTCGCGTCGGCGCCGACCGGGCCCCCGCTCTCCGGTCCGACCCGACGAAGACCGTCGGCCGACCCGTCGCCGGCGAGCCGCCCTGCGCCCTCCGGCCACGCTGACCGGCGACCGGTTGGGCCCCTACGAGTCGGAGTACGAGATCGCCCGCGGGTACGCGACCGAGCGGGTCATCATCCTGCCCTGACCGTCGGCCGCGGCGCGCGTCCCGTGCCAGACGGGATTACTGCTGCGAGCCCGACTCCGACCCCTGCGTCTGCGTGTCCGCACCGCCGGCGTCCGGCTGCGCAGCGCCCTCCGACGGCTGCACGCCCGGAAGCACCGGCTGCGGCGCCGGCGCCGTCTGCCGGAACTCCTGCTGCAGGATCGACTCGGGGATCCGCTGCCGCGACGACATGATCGACAACACCAGCGCGAGGAACAGGAAGATCCCGCCGGTGATCCACGTCGCCCGCGTCAGCAGCGTCGCCGCCTGGCGCCCGCCGAAGAACATCTCCGTCCCCGCGCCGCCGCCCATCGCGGCCAGCCCGCCGCCCTTCCCGGCCTGGAGCAGCACCACGACCATGAGGAGCAGGCCGTCGAGGATGAGGAGCGTCAGAAGAAATCCGAACATGTAGTGATCCTCTCGCCGTTCTTACACGGTGAAGCCTTGTAATATCCCGGGCGTGCGGGGGCGTGTCAAGCGCGTCGCCTGCGGAGCACCGCCGATACGGTCGTACTCCGCAGGCAAGCCGAAGTGCCGTCCCCCGAGGCTCGCGGGCGACGCCCGCGGCCGTCGGCGATTCGCCCCGGCGCCCGGGCGAGCCGCTCAGGCCCGCACGACCTCGGTCGTCGCGATCTCGGCGAACCCGGCCGGATCCAGGCTCGCGCCGCCGACCAAGAGCCCGTCCACGTCCGGCGCGGCCAGGAGTTCGGCCGCGTTGGCCGGCTTGACGGAGCCGCCGTACAAGATCGGAATCCTCCGGGCCGCCTCGTCGCCCACGCGCTCGGCGAGCCGCCGGCGGAGGACGCCGTGCGCCGCGGAGGCGTCGGCCGGCGTCGCGTTCTTCCCCGTGCCGATCGCCCAGACCGGCTCGTAGGCGATCACGATGCGAGCGATCCGTTCGGGGTCCAGCCCCTCCAGCGCGGCGTCGAGCTGGCCGAGGATCACCGCCTCGACGCGCCCGGCCTCGCGCTGCTCGAGCGTCTCGCCGAGGCAGACGACGGGGGTCAACCCGCCATCCAGCGCCGCCGCGGTCTTGCGGCGGACGTCCTCGTCGGACTCGCCGAAGATGTGACGCCGCTCGGAGTGCCCGATGAGCGTGTAGCGCGCGCCGGCGTCCCTGGCCATCGGGATCGAGGTCTCGCCGGTGAACGCGCCCTGCGGCTCCCAGTAGACGTTCTGGACGCCGAGCGCGATGTCTTCCCGCCCGGCGAGGGCGGCGGCGGCGGCGGAAAGCGAGATCGCCGGCGGGAAGAAGATGACCGTCCTGTCGGCACGCGGCGCGTACCGGGCCGTGAAGTCGCGGAAGAAGTCCCGCGTCTCGGACGGCCCCTTGTGCATCTTCCAGTTCCCGGCGATGACCGGCTTCGTCAGCGCGTCCGCCATCGTCATTCCCCTCCCTTCGCGTCCAGCGCGGCGACGCCGGGGAGCGTCTTCCCCTCGAGGAACTCGAGCGACGCGCCGCCGCCGGTCGACACGTGCGTCACGCGGTCGGCCACGCCGGCAGCCTCGATCGCCGCCACGGTGTCGCCGCCGCCGATGATCGTCGTCGCGCCGCGATCCGTCGCCTCGGCGACGGCGCGCGCGACGCCGTCCGTCCCGTGGCCGAACTCGGGGATCTCGAACATCCCCATGGGTCCGTTCCAGAGGACGGTACGCGCGTCGTGCAGGTACTCGCCGAACGTCGCGACGCTCTTCGGGCCGATGTCGAGGATCTTCCCCTCCGGCGGCACTTGGTCGCGGTCCAGGATCCACGTCCGCGCACCGGGCTCCGCCTGCCCGGCGACGACGCAGTCGACCGGGAGCGCGAGCTTGGCGCCGGCGCGCTCGAGCAGGTCCCGCGCCAGCTCGATCCGGTCCTCCTCGACGAGCGACGTGCCCGTCTCGAGGCCGAGCGCGCGGAAGAACGTGTTGGCCATCGCGCCGCCGATCAGGAGCCGGTCGACGCGCGGGAGCAGATTCTCGATGACGTCGATCTTCCCCGAGATCTTGGCGCCGCCGATGATCGCGACGAACGGCCGCTCGGGCGACTCGAGCGCCTGCGAGAGGAAGTGCAGCTCGCGCTCCATGAGGAGCCCGGCCACGGCCGGGCGGCGCTCCTGCTTCATGACGACGGCGACGCCGCAGGTGGACGCGTGCGCCCGGTGCGCCGCGCCGAAGGCGTCGTTCACGTAGACGTCTCCGAGGGCGGCGAGCGCCTCCGCCAGCTCTTCGTCGTTCGTCTCCTCGCCCGGCAGGTAGCGCACGTTCTCGAGGAGGAGGATTTCGCCCGGCCGCAGCGCATCCGCCGCGGCGTGCGCATCGGCCCCGACGACGTCGGCCACGAAGTGGACCGGCACCTCGACCAGCTCCTCGAGCCGCTCGGCGACCGGCTTGAGCGAGTATTCGGGTTTCCACTGCCCCTTCGGGCGCCCGAGGTGCGATACGAGGATCACGCGCGCCTGCCGTGCCAGCAGATAGTTCAGCGTGGGCAGCGTCGCGCGGATGCGCGTGTCGTCCGTGATCCGGCCGTCGTCGTCGAGCGGCACGTTGTAGTCCACGCGCACGAGGACGCGCTTGCCGTGCAGCGCGGCGTCCGGTAGGTCCTTGAGCGTCTTCGTATCCATTTTCGATCGTGTTCGCGATGCGGCTCGCCGGCCGCGCTCGAGTCGTGCGTCGGGGTGGCCGACGCCGGGCGGCGGGTAAGCTATCGCGCCCCCGCGGCCGCGATCAAGCCGCGCCGACGGGCGCCGAGAGGAACTCCAGGATGGCCTCGGCGACGACGCCCGGCGCCTCCCAGTTGGGCGAGTGCCCGGCCTCGTGCACCCATTGTAGTCTGGCGCCGGGAATCGCGGCCGCGGCGCGCTCGGCGTGGGACGGCGGGAAGAATGCGTCGCGTGCGCCCCACACGACCAGCGTCGGCGCGCGTAGCGTTGCGAGCTCCTCGTCGCCCACGACCTCGCGCTGGCCCCTCGGGCCGGAGAACAGGCGGAACGCCCGGGCCAGGAGCGCGGGATCGCCCGCCCTGGCAGACCAGTAGAGGTAGTCGAAGAGCGCCGGCTCGATCGCGGGGTCGAGCGGCCGCCCCGCCGTCATCAGGCGACGGACCACCCACACCGTGCCCCAGCGGCTCGGGCGGAGCAGGAGCGGCCCCAGGAACGGCAGCCCGGCCATCCGGACGATGGTCGGCATCTCGGGTCCGAGCCCGGCCGAGTCGATCATGACCAGGCGACGTACGTCGTCGGGGCGCCGCTGCGCGAGCCGGATGCCGACGAGCCCGCCGAAGGAGGTGCCCACGACGTCGAAGCCCCGCACGCCGATCGAAGAAAGCCAGCCGTCGACGACCTCGGCGATCTGGCGGCCAAGTCCGACCCTCGGCTCGATCCCGGGCGAGAATCCGAACCCGGGCAGGTCGAGGGCGAGGACGCGGAAGCGTTGGGCGAGGCGGCCCATCACGCCGAACCAGTTGGCCGCGCCGCCGCCCGCGCCGTGGAGCAGCACCACGGCCGGCCCTTCCCCGACCTCGAGGCAATGGAGCCGGACGCCGTCGACGTCAGCCCACCGGCTTGCGGCGGCGATGCCCGCCGCGGCGAGCACGCCGTCCATAGCGGCGGCCAGCGCGCGCTCGGCGTGAACCCGCGCCGCCGGCCTCTCGACGTGCTCGACCCGTCGCCTCGTCACGACCGATCCCTCGTTCTAGCGGCTGACGTGCGTTTCCGCGACCTGGACGGACAGGCGGACGGAGTCCAGCCCGCGAATCGAAACGTAGAGCGGCGTTTCACAGTTGCTGCATACCACGCGGGCGCGCCCGGCCAGGGATCCCACCACGGCGATGTCCCGGCGGCCGCAGACCGGACAGCGGTACGTTCCGTGATGCTGTTCGTTCGCCTGGGGCATGGCTCACCACCGGTCCAGCGACGAGCGAAAACGAACATCTCCCCGTGGCGAGTTGCGTGCCATTCCGTGCGCGCGGCCCCCGGCGGCAGAGCCGCCGGGGGCCGCGTCCTCGCCCGCGATCCGCGGTCACACGCGCCGGCCGATCACATCCGCTCGGCCACGTACTTCGCGAGATCCACGCAACGGTTCGAATAGCCCCACTCGTTGTCGTACCACGAGAGGACCTTCACCATGCGGCCCTCGATCACGTACGTGGACATCAAATCCACGATCGAGCTGGCCGGATTGCCGGTATAGTCGACGCTCACGAGCGGCTCGTCGGAGACGTCCAGGATCCCCTTGAGACGGCCCTCGGCCGCCTTCCGGAACGCGTCGTTGATCTCGTCCGCGGTGACCTCCCGCCCGAGCTCCGCGGTCAGGTCGACGATCGATACGTCGGGCGTCGGGACGCGCATGGAGATCCCGTCGATCTTCCCCTTCAGCTCGGGGAGCACGAGCCCCGTCGCCTTCGCCGCGCCGGTCGTGGTCGGGATGATCGACATCGCCGCCGCACGCGCCCGTCGCAGGTCCTTGTGCGGCAGGTCGAGGATCTGCTGGTCGTTCGTGTAGGCGTGCACCGTCGTCATCATCCCGCGCTCGAACCCGAAGGTGTCCAGCAGGACCTTCACCACCGGGGCGAGGCAGTTCGTCGTGCAGCTCGCGTTGCTGATGATGTGGTGGTTCGCCGGGTCGTACTTCTCCTCGTTCACGCCGAGGACGATGGTGATGTCCTCCTTCTTGGCGGGCGCGGTGATGATCACCTTCTTCGCGCCGGCCTCGAGGTGAGCCTTGGCGACCTCGGCGTCGGTGAAACGCCCCGTCGCCTCGAAGACGATGTCCACGCCGAGGTCCCGCCAGGGGAGCTTCCCCGGCTCGCGCTCGCTAGTGACGACGATCTCGTCGCCGTCGACGCGGAGCCCCTTCTCGGTCGTCTCGATGTTGCCAGGGTAGATCCCGTGCACCGAGTCGTACTTCAGCAGGTGCGCGAGCGTTTCGTTGTCGGTCAGGTCGTTGACGGCCACGAAGTCGAGGTCGGCGCCCGACTTCTTCGCCGCGCGGAGGATGTTGCGGCCGATGCGGCCGAAGCCGTTGATAGCCACACGGGTTGCCATGGGCGACTCCGGGATCAAGTTGCAATGAGCCGGCGCGCGTCCAGCGCGCGGGCGAACGTAACGAGACTGACACAACGGGCGCCCGCCGCGACGAGCGTGCGGGTGCACTCCGTCGCCGTGGCGCCCGTCGTGAGTACGTCGTCGACCAGCAGACAGTGTGCGCCGACGATCTCCGTCGCCGCGTCCGCCGGTCGGAACGCGCCCGCCACGTTAGCTTGCCTGGCCGCCGGTTGCAAGACCGTCTGGGTCGACTTGGCCGACCCGCGTTCGAGCGCCTCGACCACCCGGCGTCCGGTGAGCCGCGCGAAGGCCCGGGCCAACCGCTCGGCCTGGTTGTAGCCCCGCTCCCGGATGCGGGACGCCGTCGTCGGGACGGGCACCACGATGCGCGCCTCGCGCTCCACGTCCCGCGGCAGCGCGATCTGTGCCATCCGCTCCGCCATAGGCTCCGCCAGCGCGTGCCAGCCGCGGTATTTGAGCTGATGGACGAGCCGGTCGCCGGGCGGGTGGAGGAGCACTGCGGAGCGCGCGGCGCGCAGCGACGCCGGCCAACCCGCGCACTCGATGCATCGCGGACCCGCCTCGCGTCCGAGCCGCAGCCGAGGCGCGCCGCACCGGTCGCAAATCGGCGCCGGCACCGGCCGCAGCCGCGCCCGGCACAGCCGGCAAACCAGGCGAGCCTCGTCGCCCGGCGCGATCGGGCCGTCGCACCCCAGGCACGTCGGCGCGAAAACGAGGTCGAGGATCGAGTCGAAGAATCGGCGCACCGGCCCCCTGGTTGGAGTCGCCCGATCGGAGTCCCCCGATCGACGTCGGTAGACCCATAAATCGGACGAAGGGGCACCGCCATGGCGGCGCGGGACGGTATATTGACCGCGGATAACGGCTTACGTTAGGATCAATCGCGCGTTTCGACGAACGTCTTCTTTACCACCCCATCGCGGGGGTGGAGGGTCTGTGCTAGTCCCGAAGCTGTTTACAACTCTGACGGATTATTCGCGACGGCAGTTCGTCGCGGATTTGATCGCGGGCGTCATCGTCGGCGTCGTGGCGATCCCGCTGGCCATCGCCTTCGCCATTGCGAGCGGCGTCGGCCCCGAACGGGGCCTGTACACTGCGATCGTCGCCGGCTTCCTCATCTCCGCGCTCGGCGGGTCACGCGTCCAGATCGGCGGACCCACGGGCGCGTTCGTCATCATCGTCTACGGGATCGTGCAGAGCCACGGCGTGGACGGCCTCATCGTGGCGACGATGATGGCGGGTGCGCTCCTGGTCGCGCTCGGGCTGGCCCGACTCGGGGGCGCGATCAAGTTCATCCCCTACCCCGTGACGGTCGGATTCACGAGCGGGATCGCCGTGATCATCTTCTCCGGCCAGGTCGGCGACCTGCTCGGGATGCGCCTCACGGACGTCCCGGCGGACTTCGTCGGCAAGTGGACGACGTACGCCGCGAACCTCCACGCGGTGGACCCGACGACGGTCGCCGTGGCCGCGGGGACGCTCGCGATCCTGATCCTGTGGCCGCGCTTCAATCGTCGGATCCCGCCAGCCATTGTGGCGCTCCTTGCGTCGACGGCGGCGGTTCAGCTCTTCGGTCTCCCGGTCGAGACGATCGGCGACCGCTTCGGCGAGATCCAGGCCGGGCTGCCGCGTCCCTCGGTGCCCCGGATCGACTTCGCCATGATGCGCGACCTGGTCGGACCCGCCTTCGCCATTGCGATGCTCGGCGCGATCGAGTCGCTGCTGTCCGCCGTCGTCGCCGACGGTATGATCGGCGGCCGGCATCGGTCCAACATGGAGCTCGTCGCCCAGGGCGTCGCCAACATCGCCTCGCCGCTCTTCGGCGGGATCCCGGCGACCGGCGCGATCGCGCGGACCGCGACCAACGTGCGGAACGGCGGCCGCACGCCGGTGGCCGGGATGGTCCACGCGGTGACGCTGCTGCTGATCACGCTCTTCTTCGGGCGCTGGGCGGCGATGATCCCGATGGCGGCCCTCGCCGCGATCCTCGTGGTCGTGGCGTATCACATGAGCGAATGGCGCACGTTCCGCGCGGAGCTGCGCGCCCCGCGGAGCGACGTGCTCGTCCTCCTGTCGACCTTCTCGCTCACCGTCCTCTTCGATCTCGTCATCGCGATCGAGGTCGGGATGGTGATGGCGGCGTTCCTCTTCATGCGCCGCATGGCGGAGGTCACCAACGTGCACGTCTTCACCCGCGAATTCCGCGACGCCGGCGACGCCGAGGAGGCGGCCGATCCGATGTCGCTGCGCTGGAGGGACGTCCCCGAAGGCGTCCAGGTCTACGAGATCAACGGCCCGTTCTTCTTCGGCGCGGCGGAGGTGTTCCGCGAGCAGCTCTCCCGCTTCGCGGAGAAGCCGAGGGTCCTGGTCCTGCGAATGCGCCACGTCCCCGCCATCGACTCGACGGGGATCCATGCACTGCGCCAGGTGATTCGGCGGAGCCGGCAGGAGGGCACGCACGTCGTCCTCTCCGGGGTGCACGCCCAGCCGATGGTCGCGCTCGGCCGCGCGGGGCTCCTCGACGAAATGGGCGAAGAGAACGTGTGCGGGAACATCGACGACGCGCTGAACCGCGCCCGCGAGTATCTGGGGCTCCCGCCCGTCCCGCCGCCGGCGATCGTGGGGGCGACGCAGGTGCCGGCGTCGAACTGAACGCGGCGCTCTACCGGGCCGCCACGGCCACCTCGTCCAACGCCCGCCGCATCGCCTCGACCGGCGCCGGTCGGCCCCACCAGCGCTCGAACGCCGCCGCGCCCTGGGCAAGGAGCATCTCGCGCCCATCGGCGGCGAGGATCCCGCGGCGACGCGCCTCGTGGACCCATGCCGTCTCGCCCGGTGCGTAGACGAGGTCCAGCGCCGCGCCGACCGCCGGCCCGCACTCGAAGTCGAAGGGTAGCGGGTCGCCCGCGTGCAGCCCGAGCGGCGTGGCGTTGACGACGACGTCGAACCGCTCCCGCCCCGCCTTGCCCGGGTCGCTGACCACCCGCAGTCCGTCCCCCGCATCGAACCGGGCGACGAGCGACAGCGCCCGCTCGGGCGAGCGGGCCTGGATCGAGATCGAATCGGCTCCGTCCTCGAGCAGCCCCGCAACCGCAGCGGCCGCCGCGCCGCCCGCGCCGAGGAGGAGTACCCGCGCCCCACGCACCGACCCGACCAGGGCTCGCACCGCCGCCCGGAAGCCCGCCACATCGGTGTTGTCCCCGTGGATCCGGCCGTCCTCGAGCCAGAACGTGTTGCACGCGCCCGTACGTAGCACGGCCTCGGTGGGCGCTTCGATCAGACCCGCGGCCAGCGCCTTGTGGGGGATCGTCACGTTCCCGGCGCCGCCGGCCCGCGCTATCCCGGTCATGAGCCCCGGAAACGTCGCCGCGTCGCACCGGATCGCCACGTACACGCCATCGACGCCAGACTCGGCGAACGCCGCGTTCTGAAGGCGGGGCGAAAGGGAGTGGGCCACAGGGTCGCCGAGGAGAGCGACCAGCCGGGTGGAGGAAGTGATCGGGGTCACGTCGCGTCAGGGCGCCAGGATCGGCTCCAGCCGTGCCAAAACGCCGTCCAGGACTCGGTCCAGCTCGCGAAACGTGCGCCTGTACTCCTCGGCATCGCCGCCGAACGGGTCCGGGACCGACGCGCCCGTCGACTCACCCTCGCCGAAATCGCACACGAGCGCCGCCTTTTCACCCGCGCCGAGATCGGCCACGGCATCCAGGTGGGAGGCGCCCATCACCAGGATCAGGTCCGCCCACTCGACGAGCTCCGGCGTGAGCGGCTGGGACAGGTGCCCGCCGAGGTCGATCCCGTGCTCCGCGGCGACCGCCACCGCATGCCGCGACGCGGGCGCGCCGTGCGCCGCCGCGATCCCCGCCGACCGCACGGCCACGTGCGACCATCCGCGCTCCCGCACCTTGTGGCGCGCGATCGCTTCAGCCATCGGGCTCCGGCACGTGTTACCCGTGCATACGAAGAGCAGGTTGTATGTCGTCGGCCGCGTCTGATCCGCTTCGTTTCTATCCACCATCGATCCCGTCCACTACGCGCCGTAGCTCCTCCGCCGTCACCGCCCCGTGCCGCAAGATCCGTGGCGGCGAGATGCTGCAGTCAACGATCGTGGACGGCGGCGACGGCGGCAACCGCCCGCCATCCAGGATCCAGAGATCGTCGCCGGCGCCCACGGCGGCGGCAACGCGCACCACCTCCTCCACATCGCTCGCCGGCGGCTCGCCCGGGAGGTTCACGCTGGTCGACGTGATCGGCTCGCCGAGCGCCTCGAGCAGCGCGCGGATCCCGGGGTGCGACGTCGCCCGCACGGCGACGGTCCCGCCCGCCCCGGTGACGCGCGCCGGGAACGGCCGCAGCGCCCGTAGCGCGAGCGTGAGTGGGCCGGGCCAGAACGCCTCCGCCAGCCGCCGCGCGTCCTGCGTCCAATCGAGCCCGGGAAGCTGTGACCGGTCCAGCACCAAGAGGAGGAACGCCTTGGCCCCTTCGCGAGACTTGAGGCGCGCCAGCCGCTCGAGCGCCGCCGCGTCGAGCGTGCAACCGAAGCCGTAGACCGTCTCCGTCGGGTAGGCAACGAGTCCCCCGCGCCTCAGGTGGTCGGCCACCCGCGCGGCATTGGCCGCGTGGTCCGACGGAAGCACGAAGGGGATACGCGTCATGCGCCCGCCCCGATCCGGGCCCGCAACAACGCCTCCGCCACGATCAGGTCGGCCGGCCGCGTGACCTTCAGGTTCTCCGGCGACCCCTCGACCACGACGACCGTGCCGCCGTACCGCTCGACCAAGGCCGCGTCGTCCGTGGCGCGGACCCCTTCCTGCGCCGCCCGCCGGTATGCGTCCAGCAGCATGGCCCGTGGAAATGCCTGCGGCGTCTGCGCAGCGCGGAGCACCGCCCGGTCCGGCGTCCCGACGATCCGCCCCTCGGCATCGACCTGCTTCAGCGTGTCCGTGACCGGCACGCCGACCACCGCGCCGACGCCGGTCCCGGCCGCCCCGAGCGCTCGGTCGATCACGTCTCTCGTGACCAGCGGCCGCGCCGCGTCGTGGACCAGGACGATGTCCACCGATTCCGGTACGACCTCCAAACCGCGGTGTACGGAATCTCCTCGCTCCGCGCCGCCCGCGACCACCACCACCCGCTCGTCCAGCTCCACGAGCCACGACGGCGGAGCCGCCGCGTCCTCGGCCGGGAGCGCCACCACCGCGCACACGATCGAAGGATGCTCCAAGAAGGGCCTGAGCGAGTGGACCAGGATCGGCTCGCCCAGGAGCTCGGCGAACTGCTTCCGCACACCGCCCATCCGCCGCCCCGAACCGCCGGCGGCGATGACCACCGCGGCGCTCCCCAGCCTTGCCTCCACCCCGTCCTTCACTTGAAAAGCCGCTCCATCAACTCGCCCACCGTCTCGACCGGGACCAACTCCAAACGCCCGTTCTCGCCCTTCCCCCACCCCGTCGGCACAGCGCGCCGGGGAAGATAGGCCCGCTCGAACCCCATGCGTGCCGCCTCGACCAGCCGTCGCTCCACCTGCCCGACGGCGCGGAGCTCGCCACCCAACCCGACCTCGCCGATGAACACCGCGTCGCCCGGAACCTGCCGGTCGAACACGCTCGAGGCCAGCGCCGCGACGAGCCCCAGGTCGCCGGCGGTCTCGACCAGCCGCACGCCGCCGACGACGTTCAAGAAGACGTCGAGCTGGCCGAACCCGATCCCCGCGCGCTTCTCGAGCACCGCGAGGAGCAGCGCCAGCCGCTGCCGGTCGAACCCCGTGCTCACCCGCTGCGGCGCGCCGTAGCTCGCCCTCGTGCACAGCGCCTGCACCTCGACCAGAAGCGGACGCGTCCCCTCGATCGTCGCCACGACCGCCGCGCCGCTCACACCCACCGTGCGCTCCCGCAGGAACAGCTCCGATGGGTTCTCGACCGGGACCAGCCCCGTCTGCGTCATCCGGAACACGCCGATCTCGTCGACGCCGCCGAAGCGGTTCTTGTTCGCCCGCAGCACCCGATGGTCGAGGCTCCCGGCGCCCTCGAAGTAGAGGACCGTGTCGACGATGTGCTCCAGCGTCTTCGGCCCCGCGACCATCCCGCCCTTCGTCACGTGCCCGACGATGAAGACCGCGGTGCCTCGCTCCTTCGCGCAACGCTGGAGACGCGCCGCGCACTCGCGCACCTGGCTCACGTTCCCGGGCGCCCCCTCCAGGTCCGGCGTGTACACCGTCTGGATCGAGTCGACGAAGAGCGCCGCCGGATTCGACTCCGAGGCCCGCGCCAGGATCGCGTCCAGGTCCGTCTCGCCGAGGAAGAGGACGTCGCCCGCGCCCGCGCCGAGCCGGTCCGCCCTCAGCCGCACCTGCGCCGCCGACTCCTCGCCCGAAACGTACAGCGTCCGCCGGCCCGCCGCCTCGAGCCGCGCCGCGACCTGCAGCAGCAGCGTGCTCTTCCCGATCCCGGGCTCGCCGCCAACCAGGACGAGCGAGCCCGGTACGACGCCGCCGCCGAGCACGAAATCGAACTCGTTCAGCCCCGTGCGCCACCGATCGGCGTCGCCTCCTTCGATCTCCGCCAGCCGCGCGGGCGGCGCACCCTCGGAGGCCGCCCCGGCAACGGACCGCCCACCCCGGGCCGCCGCGCCTCGCTTACGCGACGTCGGTTCCTCGACCAGCGTGTTCCACGCATCACACGCCGGGCAACGCCCCGCCCACCTCGGGCTCTCGTTGCCACATTCGGTGCAAAAGTAGATCATTTTGAGCTTCGGCATGACGGGTGGTACACCGGAGTGGGTGTTGGGTGTCGGGGCTTTCTTGGGGCTCAGGGCTCGGGGCTCAGGGCCTAGGCGTCGGGTGTCGGGTGTCGGGCGTTGGGCGTCCGCAAGCACGTCCGACCGTCGCCGGGCTCCATGTGAGCCGCGCGGCCGGGCGCGACAATGGGTGCCTGAGCCCTTCCCCCGCCTGCCGAGCCCCGAGCCCCGAGCCCCGAGCCCCGCGGGCCCCCGGCCCTGAGCCCTGAGCCCCGAGCCCTAGCATCCCCCCTACGGCCCCTCCCGCGCCGTAAAATTCTCAAACCTCGTACTCTCCTTCCTGAAATACAGCTCCACGATCCCCGTCGGACCGTTTCGCTGCTTGGCGATGATCAGCTCGGACTTCCCCACGACGCCCTTCTCCTCGGCCTCCTGGGGCGTCATGTACCGCTCGGGGCGGTAGAGGAACATGACGAGGTCCGCGTCCTGCTCGAGGGCGCCGGACTCGCGCAGGTCCGACAGCTGCGGGCGATGGTCCGTGCGCTGCTCGGGCGCGCGCGAGAGCTGCGACAGCGCGATGATCGGTACGCCGAGCTCCTTGGCCAGCGACTTGATCCCCCGGCTGATCTGGCTGACCTCTTGCTGCCGGTTCTCCGCGTTCCCGCCGCCAGCGGCCATCAGCTGGATGTAGTCGAGGATGATGAGCCCCAGATTCGGCTGGTCGGCCTTCAGGCGCCGCGCCTTGGCCCGCATCTCCATGACGCTGAGCGACCCGGTGTCGTCGATCCAGATCGGCGCGGTGTTCAGGTGCGCGGCGGCCTGGGCGAGGCGCACGTAGTCGTCATCGGTCAGGCGCCCGCGCAGCAGACGGCCGAGGTCGACGATCCCCTCGTGGCAGAGCATCCGCTGGACGATCTGCTCCTTCGACATTTCCAGCGAGAAGATCGCGACCGGGATCTGCTTGACGATCGCCGCGTGGAGCGCCATCCCGACCACGATCGACGTCTTCCCCATGCTCGGCCGGGCGGCCAGGATCACCAGGTCGCCGGGCTGAAAGCCGCCGGTCATCTCGTCGAGGTCGTGGAATCCGCTCGGCACGCCGGTGATCCCGCCCTGCGCGGCCTGGAGCTGCTCGATCCGCTCGAACGTCGGGTAGAGGACCTTCTTGATCCAGACGAACCCTTCGCGCTCGTGCGACTGCGCGACCTGGAAGATCCGCTGCTCGGCCTGGTCGAGCACCTGGTCGACGGTGCGGTCGCCCACCTCGTACGAGTCCCGGATGATCTGCGACGCCGCGTCGATCAGCCGTCGCAGCAGCGCCCGCTCCCGTACGATCCGCGCGTGGTACTCCAGGTTCGCCGCGGTGGGCACGGCGTCCAGCAGCTCCGCCAGGTACGCCATCCCCCCGGCGGCCTCCAGCTCGTCGTTTTTCTTGAGCTCCTCGCTGACCGTGACCGGGTCGATGACCTGCCCCTGCTGGAACAGGCGAGCCATCGCCCGAAAGACGCGGCGGTTCGCCTCCCGGTAGAACATCGAATCGTCGACGATCTCGATCGCCTTCGAGACCGCGTCGGGGTCGATGAGCATACCCCCCAGGACGGCGATTTCCGCCTCAGGCGCGTACGGCGGCTGGCGATCCGACACGGGCATCGTCGCCACCCCGCCCGACTCGCGGACGTCACGCCTGTTCATCGACTGCTCGACTCCATTGTGATCGTGGATTTTCATGGAACGCGCGCGTTGCCCGCCCCGCCATCGACCCACCACGCGTCGCCGCGCGGGCCGCTCGATGTGGGAAGGGCGCGCGCTAGTCGGTTTTCCGCAGACGGTGTGCGCCCGGTGACGGGCGGCACGCAGGGATGCCGGGCGCGCCCCGGACGCCGTTGCGCGCGGCGCACGCCCGGCGGCGGACGACGTGAGAGGGGGCCGCCCGCCGGTTCGGTGGAAGGTGCGCCCTCGCCACCACCCCGTCAACCCCGGCACTCTACCGCGTTGCGCCGTCGAGGACTTCGCGCATGAACTGCAGGTCCTGCCACGCAGCGCGCGTCCGGTCCGGGCTGCGCAGCAGGTAGGCGGGGTGGTACGTGGCGACGACGGGAATGCCCATGTACTCGTGGACGCGGCCGCGGAGCCTGCCAATGCTCGCGTCGCTCCCCGTCAACGTCTGCGCGGCGAATTTCCCGACCGCCAGGAGCACGCGCGGCTCGATCAGCTCGAGCTGACGGTGCAGGTAGCCCGTGCACGCCTCCATCTCGTCGCGTTGGGGATCGCGGTTCTGGGGCGGTCGGCACTTGAGGACGTTGCAGATGTAGACGGATTCGCGCGGAAAACCGACGCTGAGCAGCAGCAGGTCGAGGAGCTTGCCGGCCGGCCCTACGAACGGCCGGCCGGTCCGGTCCTCTTCGAAGCCCGGCGCCTCCCCGACGACGACGAGCTCCGCATTCGGGTTCCCCTCGCCGAAGACGACCGAGCTGCGCCCAGCGTGCAGGCGGCACCGTGTGCACCCGGCCGCTTCCGCGGCAAGGACGCGCAGCCCTTCGGCGGCGGGCCCGGCGCCACGGATCGGACCGGGCGGAGCGTCAGCGGTCGGCACGACGTTCGAGCCGCCGGCGGGCGCCGGCTCGGCGCCGGCGGCGGATCCCGCGGCGCCCGCGGCCCCGGCGGATGCCGCAACGCCCCCGCGCTCGGGCGCCGCCTCCGCCGCGGGGCGCCGCAGCCCTCCCGCCGCGATCGACCGCAGCGCAGCGATCACCTCCGCGCCGGTCATCCCGTCGAAGTAGAACTCCCGCTCCCCGAGGTCGCGGCGCTGTCGGAGATACCTTCTCAGTAGGTCGAGATCCACGCTCACGGCCGGCGTTCCAGGAGGGGGGCGACGCGGTCGAGGATCGCCTCGGCGACGTCGTCCTTCGTCATGAGCGGGAGCGCCTCCTCGCCGCCCCGGGCGTCGATCAGCACGACCTGATTCGTCTCGACCTCGAACCCGGCGCCGGGAGCGCCGGCCTCGTTCAGCACGACGAGGTCGAGCGCCTTCGACTCCAGCTTCCGGCGCGCGTGCGCCCGGGCATTTTCGGTCTCGAGCGCGAACCCGACGACGACCAACCCCGCGGGCCGGGCGTCCCGCGACCCGCGCAGCACATCGGGCGCGGGCTCCAGCTCGATCGCGTCCGGCGCGTGCTCTTTCTTGATCTTCTCGCCGGCCGGCCGCGACGGCCGGAAGTCGGCGACCGCCGCGGACATGATCAGCGCATCGGCGTCGGGCAGCGCCTCCCGAACCGCGGCGAGCATCTCCTCCGCCGTCTCGATGCGACGGAGCGTCGGCCCCGCCGGGGCCGGCACGCTCGTCGGCCCGGCGATCAGGACCACGTCCGCCCCGCGCCGCCATGCGGCCTGCGCCAGCGCGAACCCCATCCGACCCGACGACCGATTCGTGAGTACCCGCACCGGATCCACGGCCTCCCTCGTCGGCCCGGCCGTGACCACCACGGTCCGGCCACGGAACGGCGTGTCACCCTCCAGCGCCCGGCCGATGTGCTCCACGATGGTGGATGGCTCCTCCATCCGGCCGGGGCCTTCCCCTTCCCCGAACGCGAGCGGCCCCGTCGCCGGGCCGACGATCTCGTAGCCGATCGCCTCTCGCAAGTGCCGAACGTTCGCCTGGGTCTGGGGGTGCGACCACATCCGATCGTTCATCGCCGGGCACAGCAGCACCGGCGCACGGGTCGCCAGGAGGATGGCGGTCAGGAGGTCGTCCGAGCGGCCGCCGGCGGCCCGGGCAAGGAAGTCGGCGGTGGCCGGCGCGATGCACACGACATCCGCCTCACGCGCCAGGCGGATGTGATCCAGCGCGTGCCCCGGCGCGAGTATGTCGTCACGGACGGGACGCCCGGTCAACGCTTCGAACGTGACCGGGCCGATGAACGCATGGGCGGAGCGCGTGAGCACCACGTCGACCGTCGCGCCGAGTTGCGTCAGGTCCCGGGCGATCTGCGCCGCCTTGTACGCAGCGATCCCGCCCGTGACCCCGAGCACGACCCGGCGCCCCTTCCACGGCCGCCGCGGCGTCAGCCCTCCGCCCATGGCCTGTCAGACGGCCGTCTTGCGACGCTTGATCAGCCGGAATTCGATGTTCCCGGCGACCAGCGCTTCGGCCGCACGGGTCGTCAGCTTCTTCTCGAGCCCTTCCGGTACCGCCTCCGAGGGGAGCGCATTCAGCTCGCGCGCGTACCGGGCGGCCACGAGCACGCCCAGGTACTTGCTCCCGGCATGCTTCGCGACTTCACTTGGCGTGAAGACCTGCATCTAGTCCCTCCTATCGAGGATTCGTCCGAGCTCGGTGTCCAGACGCATGAGCTCAAGCTCCAGATCGACCATGCGCGAACGGCGGTGCCGCTCTGCGGTGACGACCGCCTCGAGCGCGCCGACCGCACGCTCGAAGTCGTCGTTCACCACAACATAATCGAATCCGGCCGCTAGCGGCAGTTCCCTTCGCGCCCCGGCGAGCCGCCGCTCGACCTCCTCGCGCGCCTCGCTCCCTCGCTTGGCCAGGCGCCGCTCCAGCTCGCTCGCCGATGGCGGCAGGATGAATACGAGCACCGCGTCCGGGAACTGCTCACGCACCTGCCGTGCGCCCTGGACGTCGATGTCCAGTACCACGACCAGCCCTTGATCCAATCCCCGGGTTACGCCCTCGCGCGGCGTGCCGTACCGCCGACCGTGCACCGTCGCCCACTCGAGGAGCTCGCCCGTCTCGATCATCCGGTCGAAGCCGGCGTCGTCGACGAAGAAGTAGTCCTTCCCGTCGACCTCGTAATCACGCCGCGGGCGCGTCGTGGCCGAGATCGAGAACACCACGTCCCGACGCCGCTCGACGAGCGCCCGCGCCAGACTCGTCTTGCCGGCGCCGCTCGGCGCCGCGATCACCAGTGGAAATGGCCGCCCCAGCACCGTCACTCCACGTTCTCGATCTGCTCGCGCAGCCGATCGATTTCGTTCTTGATCGAGATCACCCGGTGCTGGATCGTCACGTCGTTCGCCTTCGCGCCGATCGTGTTCGCCTCGCGCAGCATCTCCTGGCTCACGAACCGGAGCCGCCTGCCGACCGGCTCCGCGGCGTCCAGGGCGAGTGTCTCGCGGAAGAGCGCGATGTGCGAACGCAACCGCACGAGTTCCTCGCTGATGTCCCACTTTTCGGCCAGGTAAGCGATCTCGCGGGCGAGTCTCTCCTCGTCGACCGCTACGCCCGCCGCCAGCTCGGCGATCGCCGCGCGCAGGCGGTCCCGCTCTTCGACCAACCGCACCGGCGCACGCTCGGCCACGACCTCGAGCGCGGCCTCGATCGCCTCCAGCCGCCCGTTGAGGTCCGCCTCGAGCCGTCGCCCCTCTTCCTCCCGCAGGGCGACGACGCCCCGGGCCGCCTCTTCCGTCGCCTCGCGCACCGCCTCGAGATCGATCTCCGGGCCGTCGTCGTCGTTCCGGATGATGATGTCGTGGTACCGGCTCAGCATCGCCACGTCGACGTCGCCCGGCAGCCCGAATCGCTCCTTCAGCATCCCGAGCACGCCGATGTACTCGCGGACCCGCTCCTCGTCGAGCCGAAGCGTCGTGCCCGCGGCGACCTCGACCGGCTCCACCCTCAACGCGTAATGAACCTGCCCCCGCTGGACGTACGGGCGCAGCCATTCCCGGATCTGCGGCTCCGCCATCTCGAGAGACGGCGGGAGCCGGAAACTGACGCGGAATGTGTCGTGGTTGACGGTCTTGATCTCGACCCGAACGCGGCCGGCGGCCGTGTCGCGCTCCGCCGTGCCGAAACCGGTCATACTTCGAATCATCGTCCCTCCGCTGAGCCGGCGTAAGCTACCGCCGCCATCGGCATCGGTCAACGCGACCGAGGCCGCGCCGGGTCAGTTCCTGAACTCCCATTTCACGCCGTAATACAGGCGTTGCCGGAAGAACGCCCGATCGGGGAAGTCCTGGACGTCGGGCCGCAGGAACAGATTCTCCCATAGGAGGAATGCCCTCACGGTCAGCACGCGGATCTGCAAGTAGAAGTCGAAGACCGTGTTCCCGGGCACGACCTCCGTCTGCGCCGCGCCCGTCGGCACGGCCATGGCCCCCCTGTGACGCGCCTCGAGGCGCGCGAACAGGTCGAGGTTGCCGCTCGGGAGCGGGGAGTGCGAGTAGACCAGGCCGGCCCGCCACGCCTCGCCGGGCGTATAGATCCAGTGCGACGCATCCGTCCAGCGCGCGTACCAGCCCTCGAGGGAGAGGGGCTCCCAGAAGAGCGGGATCCGTGCCGTCGCCTCCCACCCGGTCGCTTCCCCGCCCGGGAAGAGGCCGAATCCGCGGTCGAACGGGAGGCCGTACGACGCCAGCGAGTCCGCCGACACCGCGACGAAGGCTCCGCCGAGGTGCAGGCCGCCCCGCTGGAAGTCGCCGCCTACCCGGACCGAACTCTGCTCGGTCAGGACGGGCCGGTCCGCGACGTCGAAGAGGAACGGCACGCCGCGCCGCCCTCCCGAGTACTCGGCGAACGGGCGAAGCCCATGGAACGGGCCGAGCTCGGCCCGCGCGCTGTACGCGGCCGCGCCACCCGCCGCCCGCCAGTCGGACCAGGTGAACGCCCCGCTCACCTCGAACGGGCCGACCGGCCTCGCGCCGCCCGCCACCTCGGTCTCGATGACGGGGAGCGCCGTGTGACTCCGCAGCCGCACCGAGGCCTGGCTCCACAGGCGCTCCGTCTCGAACGCCGCACGGACGCCCGCCTGTACCGACGACATCGCGACCCGCTCACCCGCGTCGGCGTCGTCGACGACGCGGCCGCTCGCGCCCGGCGACTCGTCGATCGACGACGTCCCGAAGAACATCTCGGTGGAAAGGCCTTCGAGCGGCGCGCCCCGGGCGCGCAGCACCCAGTCCTGCCGCGAGCCGTCCACCACCGATCCGTCCTCGAGCTGACGCCCGAAGCTCGCCCTTCGCAGCTCCAGCTGCAGCGCCGTGCTCCCCACGACCCGTCCCCACTTGAGCCAGGTCGCGAAGGTGTTCGCCGGCTCCGCGCGCTGGAGCCCGTCCGAGTCGACCCGGTCGATCCCAACCGAGAACGGCCCGCCCAAAACCCAGGGCGTCTGGAACGCGCCCCGGAGCATCTTCGCGTTGTCCGGCTCCCCGATCCCGGCCTCGACGACGGAGTACGGCTCCGGTTCCGTCGGCGCGATCGTTTCCAGCTCGATCCGCACGCGCCCGGCCCGCCGCTCGACACGGACCCGCTCGAGAGCCACCAGCTCCATGCGGGCGAGGTCGAACGTGCCCGCATCGAGGGGATCGAGGACGAATCCGTCGAGGACGATCTCGAGCCGGGCGCCGCCCATCCCCCACGCCGAGACGGCCTCCGGGCTCGCGTCCATGCCGAAGCGCAGCGGCTGGACGCCGGGAATGCGCTCGAGCAGATCGGTCAGCGTCGTCGCGCCGGCGGCGTGCAGTGCGGCGCGATCCCACTCCCATACGCCGGCACGCCACGAGGGGGCCGCGCCGCGCGGGAATCGTTGCACGACGTCGACCGGCCGGAGCGTGTCGGCCACGGCGGCCGTGTCTCCCGCCACACCGAGCGAGTCCGGCGCGGCCGCCGCCGTGTCCACGGCCACGGTGTCCGGCGGCGTAGCCGGCACCTGGGCGAGCGCCGCGCCGGCCCACGTCACCGCCGCGACCGATCCGAGGAGGATGCTCCAGACCCGGCACCGGGCCACGCCCCCGCGTTCCGACATCACTTCTCGACCCGGGCCCTCACCCAATCGACGAAAAGCCTGGTCGGCACGCCGGTCGACCCTTTCCTGTGGTAGGGCCGCGGGTTGTCGCCGTAGGCGGTGCCCGCGATGTCGAGGTGCGCCCAGGGGACGTCGCCCACGAACTCCTTGAGGAACCAGCCGGCCGTGATCGTCCCGGCGGGACGGCCACCAGAGTTCTTGAGGTCCGCGTAATCGCTGTCGATCTGGCGACGGTACTCGTCCCACAGCGGGAGCGGCCAGCAGCGCTCGCCCGTCCGCTCTCCGGCCGCGCGCACCTCCTCGATCAGCGCATCGTCGTTCCCCATGAGCCCGATCGCCTCGTGGCCCAGCGCGATCACGCACGCGCCGGTCAGCGTCGCCGCATCGACGATCGCGCGCGGCTTGTAGCGCTGCGCGTACGACAGCGCATCCGCCAGGATCAGCCGCCCCTCCGCGTCGGTGTTGACGACCTCGATCGTCTTCCCCGCGTGGCTGCGCACGATGTCGCCGGGCTTGAGCGAACGCCCGGACGGCATGTTCTCCGTCGACGGGATCAGCGCGACCACGTGGGCCGGGAGCCCCAGTTCGGCAATGGCCTGCATCGCCCCGAGCACCGCCGCGGCGCCGGACATGTCGAACTTCATGTCCTCCATCCCGGCGGCCGGCTTGATCGAGATCCCGCCGGTGTCGAACGTGATCCCCTTCCCCACGAGCACCAGCGGCCCATCGCCGCCCTCAGCACCCCGGTACTCGAGCACGATGAAGCGCGGCTCCTCGTCGCTCCCCTGCGCCACCGCCAGCAGGGCGCCCATCCCCTCGCGGCGCATCGCTTCGCGATCGAGCACCGTGACCTCCAGCCCGTGCTCCGCGGCGATCCGCTCGGCCGTAGCCGCCAGATGCGACGGCGTGGCCACGTTCCCCGGCGTGGCCGCGAGCTCGCGCGCCAGGTTCTCGGCCCGGGCGACGACCTCGCCGTAGCGCGACCCGCGGGCGAACGCCTCCGCTTCGGCCCCGCCGCGGGCGAGGAGCGTGAGGGAGGCGACGGGCGTGCGCGGCGCGTCCTCCTGCTGCGTCGTCTTGAACTCGCGATACTCCCATGCCGCCAGGACCGCACCCTCGGTCGCCGCCTGCGCCGCCGACTCGGCGCCGAGCCGATCGGCTACCCGGTCCAGCACGTCGAGCGAGACCGCCAGCGCCGCGACACCCAGCCGCTCCGCCTGCCGCACGCTCGTGCCCAGCGCACGCCGCACGCTCTCCGCCTTCGCGTCGACCTCCTTCCCGAGGCCCACGAGCAGCACCCGCTCGGCACCGAGTTCGCCGGCGCGCGGGTACAGGATCAGCGCCTCGTCGCGCTTCCCCTTGAAATCGCCGCGGCTCAGCACGCGCGCGAGCTCGCCCCCCATCCGGGCGTCGACCTCGGCGGCCGAGCCGACCGGCTCACGATCGCCCTCGAAGAGCGGAAGCACGAGGAGCGGCGTCGCCTGCTCCGCCGCCGTCGCCTGGATGACTTCGATTCCGAACCGTTTCATACGTCCACCGTGTTTGTCGCCGTTCTACAGCGGCCGCTCGCTCAAAGATCCGGTCCCCGCGGCATTTGCGCCTCGGGGGCCGGCTAAGCGAACGGCGCCCGCCACCTTAACGAAAAAGCGGGGCGACCGGTGCTCGACCGCTCGCCCCGCCGCCCACTCCCGACCAGGGCTGGGCCTTTCGCCCCATCACATGTTCGCGATGATCGCGTCGCCGAAACCGGACGTCGACACCTCCGTCGCGCCCTCCATCTGGCGCGCGAGGTCGTACGTGACCGTCTTCACCTGGATCGCTCGCTCCAGCCCGCGCACGACCAGCTTCGCGGCCTCGTCCCAGCCCAGGTGCTCGAGCATCATGACGCCCGACAGGATCAGCGACCCGGGGTTCACCTTGTCGAGCCCCGCGTACTTCGGCGCGGTGCCGTGCGTCGCCTCGAAGACCGCGACCTCCTCGCCCACGTTCGCGCCCGGTGCCATCCCCAGCCCGCCGACCTGCGCCGCCGCGGCATCCGACATGTAGTCGCCGTTCAGGTTCGGCATCGCCAAAACGCTGTACTCCGCCGGACGCAGCAGGAGCTGCTGGAACATCGCGTCCGCGATCCGGTCCTTGATGACGACCTTGCCGCCGGCGTCGCCCGTCGCCTCCGCTTCGGGGATCGTCCGGTCGCCGAACTCCTCCCGCGCGACCTCGTACCCCCAATCGCGGAACGCGCCCTCGGTGAACTTCATGATGTTCCCCTTGTGGACCAGCGTGACCGACGGGCGGCCGCGCTGCAGCGCGTACCGGATCGCCGCACGGATCAGCCGCTTCGAGCCGTACTCGCTCATCGGCTTGATCCCGATCGCGCTCGACTCCCGGATGTCGACGCCGAACTCCTCCACGAGGAAGCTCCGGACCCGGTCAGCCTGCGGGCTGCCGGCCGGCCACTCGATCCCGGCGTAGACGTCCTCCGTGTTCTCCCGGAAGATCACGACGTCCACCAGCTGCGGCTCCTTCATCGGCGAAGGCACGCCGTCGAAGTACCGCACGGGCCGAATGCACGCGTACAGGTCCAGGACCTGGCGCAGCGTCACGTTGAGGGACCGGATCCCGCCCCCGACGGGCGTCGTCAGCGGACCCTTGATCCCGACCTTGAACTCGGTCAGCGCCTGCAGAGTCTCGTCCGGAAGCCACTCCTTCGTGACCTCGACCGACTTCTCGCCAGCGTAGACCTCCATCCACTGGATCTCGCGCTGGCCCTCGTACGCCTTCCGGACCGCGGCCTCGAGCACCCGCTTCGTCGCACGCCAGATGTCCGGCCCGGTGCCGTCCCCCTCGATGAACGGGATGATCGGCCGGTCCGGGACCCGCAGCGCGCCGCCCTCGACCGCGATCGGCTCGCCCCTGTCCGGGATCCGCGCAAACCGGTAGCCTTGGCTCATTTCGCTCCCTTCGTCAGGCTCGCTCGTCGATCGGCGGGACCTTCAGCCCCTCGGGACCAATGTAATCGGCCTTCGGTCGGATCAGCCGGTTGTCGTCGAGCTGCTCGATGATGTGGGCCGTCCACCCGGCCGCCCGGGCGCACGCGAACACGTTCGTGAACATGTCCATCGGGATCCCGAGCGTGTAGTAGACGGACGCGCTGAAGAAGTCGACGTTCGGATAGATCTGCTTCCCGCGGCGCTCCATCTCCTCGGCCATGACCGCCTGGATCCGCTCGGAGATCTCGAGCCACTTGGTGTTGCCGCCCCGGCTCGAGAGCTCCTCGGCAAGCCGCTTGAGGATCGGCGCGCGCGGATCGAGGGCGCGGTAGACCCGGTGGCCGAAGCCCATGATCCGCTCCTTGCGGTCGAGCGCGTCGCGGATCCAACCGTCGACGTTCTCGACCGAGCCGATCGCCTGCAGCATGTGCATGACCCGTTCGTTCGCGCCGCCGTGCAGCGGGCCCTTGAGCGTGCCGATCGCGGACGTCACGCCCGAATGCATGTCCGACAGCGTCGCGACCGTGACCCGCGCCGCGAAGGTCGACGCGTTCATCCCGTGCTCCGCGTGCAGGATGAGCGCGGCGTCGATGATGCGCGTCTCCAGCTCGTCCGGCTCCGTGCCGCGCAGCATGTAGAGGAAGTTCGCGGCGTGCGACAGATCCTCGCGCGGCGCCACCGGCTCCTTGCCGTTACGCAGCCGGTCGAACGCGGCGGTCAGCGTCGGCAACTTGGCCGTGATCCGGACCGCCTTGCGCAGGTTCGCTTCCCGCGACATGTCCTCCGCCTCGGGATCGAACGACGCGAGCGCGGACGCCGCCGTGCGCAGCGCGGCCATCGGGTGCGTGCTCGCGGGCAGCATGCGGAGCAGCTGGATCAGCTCCGGCTCGACCGCCCGCGCCTTGGCCATCTGGCTGCTCAGCTCTTCGAGTTGCCGACGATTCGGAAGCGACCCGTGCCACAGCAGGTGGCAAACCTCCTCGAACGTCGTATTTTCAGCAAGGTCCTCGATCTCGTATCCGCTGTAGAGTAGACGCCCTTGCTCGCCATAAATCTTGCTCAGGCGAGTCTCAGCAACGACGACGCCCTCCAACCCACGACTTGCCATGTCCCAAACCTCCGGGGCGGAAGTATGCTCGGCTCTGGTTGCAACACGGTCGGCCGGGCCCTCACACACATGAACGGGGCCGACTGCCTCCGCCGTCGGCGGGGCAGCCAGCCCCGTGGCGCGAGGGCGGAACTTCGGCCGGAGCGCCAGTATACTTGCGGGTGTTCGCCTTTGCAAGGCCGGGTGCCGGGCGATTTCGAGTGACTTTGTGGACGATTCCTCGTCCTGGGAAGTGAGACGTTCCGCAATGCAGGAATCACCGACGGAACCGAGCGACGGCGCGGTCGTGGCCCGGGTGAAGGCGGGCGATCGGGAAGCATACCGGATCCTCGTGCGCCGTTATCAGGACGGGCTGTATCGCCATGCCCTCCGCATGATCGGCCATGCCGACACGGCCGCGGACCTGGTCCAGGGCGCGCTGGTCAAGGCGTATTCCCACATCCACAGGTGCCGCGACCCGGAGCGTTTCGGGGCATGGTTGTTCCGCATCCTCGCGAACCGGTGCAAGGACCACTTGAAGAGCCGCCGCCGGAAGGACGTGAGCCTCGACAGCGTGGACGTGCCGCCGGCCCGTTCCGCCGAGAACCCGGCTCTGGATGCCGAACGTCAGGAATTGCGGAAGCTCCTCCGCAGGGCGCTCGACAGACTACCGCCCATTCAGAGGGAGGCATTCCTGCTCAAGCACGTCGAGGGGCTGTCGTACGAAGAGATTTCCGAGCGACTCGACGTGTCCATACCGGCCCTCAAGATGCGGGTGCTCCGCGCCCGTGAGGCGCTGAGGGCGCAACTCGAGGAGGTGCTGTGATGCACGAAGACCTGCACCGCTATCTGGATGGCGACCTCCCGGCCGAGGCGATGCCGCCGGAACTCCGCGGCGAGGCCGACGCCTGGGACAAGATCATGGCCGACTTTGCGGTCCTGCGGGAGGACCGCGCGCCGGCCTGGATCGAGGCGCAGGTGATGAACCAGCTCCCGCCGGCGCCGTTGCCCCCGCTCTGGAATCGGGTCGTGCGGTGGCTCCTCGAGCCGCGATCCATCCGTGTCCGCCCGATCGTTGGCCTGGTCGGCGCCGTGGCCGTCATGCTCCTCGTGGCGCTTCCCGTCTTGGACCGGGCCGGGCACGTGGAACCGGGTCACGCGGGGCCCACGGCGACCGGTGCGCTGCCCGATGTCGGGGAGCCCGTGGTCTACGTACAGTTCATCTTCACCGGCGAAGCGCGCTCCGTCGCTCTCGCCGGCGACTTCAACGGCTGGGATCCCGAGCGCTACCTCCTGCGCGACCCCGATGGTGACGGCGTCTGGACCGGGCTCTTTCCGATTCCGCCCGGGATGCACAAATACATGTTCCTCGTCGATGGCGAGCGGTGGGAGACCGACCCGAGAGCCGAGCGCTACATCGACGACGGGTTCGGCATGCGCAACGCACTCGTGAACGTCATTGCACCCATGGGGAGGACCTCCTGAGGCGACGCCTTGCACGCCCCGCGGCCATCGCCCTCGCCGCCCTGGCCGGCGGCGTCGGGCCGGCGGCGGCGCAGTCTGTCGAGTTCTGGCTCGATGGGGCAGCGGCACATGCCCGGCCGCCGGCAGCCGTGCTCGGGCTCGAGCCGAGCATGCTCGGGTGGATCGGCGGCCGACTCCTCGTCGACCGGGCAGGCCCGTTGGCCCTGGACCTCTCGGCGCACGGCGGCCGGAGCGCCGACGCGACCGGGAGCCGATGGCTGAGCGGCGTCGGCGGCGGAACGTTCACACGGCGGATGGGATCCTGGCTCGTCGATGGCCGCGTCGAGTGGTTCGGCATCCACCACGCCCGGCCAGATACGTACCGCGCCCACGCGCTCCGCTTCGCCCCCAGGGCGGTCCGGGCGGTCGGTCCGTTCACGGTTTCGGCCGTCGCGGAGGTCTCGCGCGGGGGCTGGCGCATCGGAGGACCGGCCGAGAAAGGGGCGCAGGCCAACGCCATATCGGACCTCGAGGGCGGCCTTCGTTTGACCGGGGGCGGCCTTGCCCTCGGCCGCGGCGTGGGGTCGACGTGGCTGGAGGGGTCGATCGCGGTCTACGACGCGATCAACGGCACGGTCGACGGGACCTTCGCCGCCGTGGGCACGTCGGGCCGATTCGCGATCGGGCCCGCGGCCATCTCGCTCAATGCGACGTACTGGCGCACGCCCATCGATGGCGAACTCGACATCTCGGCGGCGATCTCGACGCGCGTAAGTTCGCGGCTGGTCGCCTATGCGAGCGTGGAGACGGGGCGCACCGATCCGCTCTTGGGAACACCAAGGAGTTCGACGGCGAGCCTCGGCATGAGCTGGCGGGTCGCACGGAGCCGACGAACCCAGGATCTGCCCGTCGTCGAGGTGGCCGAGCGGGTCGGCCGCGGGCGTAGGGTCCGCTTCCAGATCGCCGGAGGCGTCGCAGAGCGCGTCGCACTCGCCGGCAGTTTCACCGATTGGCAGCCCCGCCCGATGAGGCGCGATCGAGACCTTTGGGTCTTGGACCTCGTTCTCGAGCCGGGGATCCACCACTTCGGCTTCCTGCTCGACGGCGAACGCTGGTTCGTGCCGGGTCACGCGCCCGGACTCGTCGACGACGGATGGGGCAGGAAAAACGCGAGCTTCGTGATACAGGAGGGGCCGTGACCCGCTTCCCGGCCCGCGCGTCTATGAGAATGCACGAACTTCACGCCCTCTTGGGGGTCCGAATGAGACGAACGGTCATAGCCCTAGGCCTCCTGGCCTCCATCGGTGCCGGAACGATCCCGGCCATGGTGGAGCACGCCTTGGCGGCGCAGGTCAAGGGCAATCTGGCACGCGCCAGAGCCGTGCTCCCACCCGACGCCATGCGCGACCTCGAACGCGCCGTGGAAGCCGCCCGCGCCCGCGGGCTGCCGACCGAGCCGCTCGTGGACAAAGCGCTCGAGGGCGCAGCCAAGGGAGTGCCGGCCGAACGGATACTGGCCGTCGTGAGGCAGCTCGCGGAAGACCTCGAGCGCGCCTACGCGCTCGTCGTGCGGTCCGGTACCGCGGCGCCGGCCGATGTCACGGCCGTGGCCGACGCGATCCGGCGGGGCGTTCCCGAGGACGCGATTCGTACCCTCCACGGCGGCTCCGCCTCGGGCGAGCCGATCGCTCTCGCCGTTCACACGCTGGCGGACCTCCTGGACCGCGGCGTGCCCGTCGACGTGGCCCTCGACGTCCTGGCTGCCTGGCGCAGCTTCGGCGCTCGCCCCGATCAGCTCCGCGAACTCCCCGCAGCCGTGGAGCGACTGATCCGCGAAGGCGCTCTCCCCGCGCAGGCGGCCGCCGCGGTCGCCTCCGCCGTTCGAGCGGGCCACGGGCCGGCCGCCGCGCGACGCCCCGCCGCGGTACCCGCCAATGACAATCGACGCGGCGCGGGGTCGGTCGACCAGCCGCCGCTCCCCGCCGGGGCCCCCTATCCGCCGCGCGGCAAGGGAAAGGGCAACAAGCCTGGCACATCCGGAGGGTGACCATCGCGCGGAGGGCGCTCGGCGGGACTCGATCCAGCCCTCCCATCTCTCCGACTGGGTGGCGGAACCCGGCCTCCGGGGCGCACATCGGGCATTGTTGTTGCATCCGGGTTCGATGCGCGAAGGCGCCGGTTCCGGCGCCTTTTTTTCATCCCCACCTGCCACGCGGGAGCAGCCCCATGCCCAGCGGCGTCTCACCAGAGCCGGTCCGCAGTCTGGCGGCCACGCGCACGGGCGACGTCGTCCTCATCAGGCGTATTCTCTTCGGCACCCTGCGATCCCTCTGCAGGGACCTCGGCGTACGGGAAGGCGACGTCGTCCACTGCCGTTCCGGTTCGGCGTCCCACCTCCTCCTCGACACCGCGGCGGGCCGCACGGTGCCGATCGACCGCGACTGGGCGCGGTTCATCCAGGTCAGCACGCCCGTAGACCTCGGGGCGACGGCTCGATTCCCCGCCGGAGTCGACCAGGCCGCCGTTTGAGGCGGCTCAATCGCCGCCGGAGCAGAGCACGTCCCGGATCACGGGCAGCGCCCGCTCCAGCTCCAATCGGTCGATCACGAGCGGCGGTGCGAAGCGCACCACCTGGTCGTGTGTCTCCTTGGCGAGGATCCCGCGCCGCATGAGCGCCTCGCAGTACTTCCGCGCCGTGCCGGCCTCCTCCCGGATGACGACGCCGATCAGCAAGCCGCGCCCTCTCACCTCGGCCACCGCCTCGGCGCGGATCGACCGGAGCTCCTCCATGAACCACGGGCCGAGCGTGGCTGCCCGCTCCGCGAGCCCCTCCTCCACAAGGACGCGGAGCGCCTCGCGCGCCACCGCGGCCGCGAGCGGATTGCCGCCGAACGTGGAGCCGTGGGTCCCCGGCGTGAAGACATCCATGACCTCCGCGTCCGAGAGAACCGCCGACACCGGGTAGACCCCGCCGCCGAGCGCCTTCCCCAGGATGAGCACGTCCGGTCGGACGTCTTCCCACTGGCAAGCCAGGAGCCGACCGGTCCGGCCGAGGCCCGTCTGGATCTCGTCCGCCATCAGCAGGACGCCCCGGCGGCGGCACGTTTCCTCGACGCGCTTCAGGTAGCCGTCCGGCGGGACGACCACCCCCGCCTCGCCCTGGATCGGCTCGACCAGGAAGGCGACCGTACGATCCGTGATCGCCGCCTCCAACGCATCCGCGTCTCCGTAGGGGATGAGCCGGAACCCCGGGGCGAACGGGCCGAAGCCATCCCGGTACAGAGGCTCGGAGGAAAATCCGACGATCGTCGTAGTACGGCCATGGAAGTTCCCTTCGCAAACCAGGATCTCCGCCTCGCCCGCGGGCACGCCCTTGCGCTCGTACCCCCATTTCCGCGCCGCCTTGATCGCCGTCTCCACCGCCTCGGCGCCCGTGTTCATCGGAAGCGCCTTGGCGTACCCCGTGAGCTCGCACAGCTCCTTCAGGAACGGGGCGTACTGGTCGTTGTGGAACGCGCGCGACGTCAGGGCAAGCCGCTCGGCCTGCTCGGCGAGCGCCGCGACGATCCGCGGGTGCCCGTGCCCGTGGTTCAGCGCCGAGTACGCCGACAGCATGTCCAGGTACCGCCGACCGTCGACATCCCAGACCCAGACGCCATCCCCCCGGGTCAACACGACCGGGAGCGGCCGGTAGTTGTGTGCACCCCAGATCTCGGCATCGCGGAGGTATCGTTCGGCGGCGCCGCCTTCCGTCGGGACTTCCGTCTTCATTTCGCCTCCCATTCGCCGCGCCCGGGCTCGTCAGGGACTCCACATTCGGGGCACTGCGTCGACAGGTATCGCATCCACTCCTCGATCTCTTCGACCCCGGGCAGCCCGGCCTCGGAAGACGCCCGCTCGACGGCGTAGATCTGCCCCCACCGGTCCGCGATGAAGACTGCCGCCTCCCCCTCCCCCACACCACACCGCCGATGCGCCTCGCCATTCGGGTCGACCATGAACTCGACCCCCCGACCCTCCAGCTCCGCTCCCTCCCCGTCGGGGCCCGCATTCCCGGGGAGCACCACGAGGGGCCGGCCCGCCCATTGGCGCAGCCGGGGTTCCCAGGTCGCCAGCTCTCGAACGTAGTCGCGCCCCGAAGCGACGTCCGCGAGGAACACCACGACCGGCGCCCCGCGTTGCGGCGCGCGCCACGCCACCGGAACGCCATCCCGTGCACGGGGGAGGGTGAGCGGCGGAAGCCGGTCGCCGATGGCCGGACCGGTACCGCCCCGGCCCTTCACGGAGTCGCCTGGCAAGGCATCACTCTCGGGCGTGCCGGCTCGAAGCCGGCTCCAAAGGAAGGATCTCTCGAATGGCACGCATGACGTCGTCGACATGCCCGGAGCGGCGCAGGACCGCCGTCCAGGGGCCCGGCAGGACCTCGCTCGTCGTCGACGCGACCAGCAGGACCCGCGCCCCATCGTGACGCTGCAGCAACCGGTCGAGACCTTCGGGATCGTAGGCCCTCTGGTCCAGGACCACGAGCCGGATCGGACCGGTCTCCGGATCGCCCACCGGGTACGCGAACGAAGCATCCACGCTCGGCGCCGCGACGGCATGGTAGCCCCGGTCGCGGAGCCGGGCTCGAAGAAGCGCACGCGGCCAGTCGTCCGGGATGACGAGCAGGATCCGCGGTCCGCGTATCATCAATGCGAGAGCGAACGCCCCAGCCGATCCTCGACGTCCGCTACCGACTCCTCGAGGCGATTCCTCGCGCCCTTGTGGTCGTCGAGCGTCATGACCATGAAGACCCGGTCGTGCTTCTCGCGGAGACGCTCCTCCGCGCGGCGGATCACCGGCATGACCTCGTCCCACTCGCCCTCGATCACGGTGTCGGCGCCCGTGACCCGATACCGCAGCCCGGCGCGATCGATCTCGTCGATGACCTCGGAAACCGGGTCCACGAGAGAATCGCCGGAGCCGATCGGGAACATCGAAAGACTGAAGAGCATGGGAGGTCCTCCGCGAACACGGGGGTGACACTCGAATCCCGCGAGAAGGCATTCGGCCACACGTCCGCGTGCAAGCGCCGTGCCCGGCACGTCGCACCCGGGTCGGACCCCGATGCGCCCAACGAAAAAGGGGGCCGCCGGATCCACGTTCCGGCATGGCCCCCCTATGCCGAGGGCGGGACTCGAACCCGCATGGGCTTGCGCCCGCTCGATTTTGAGTCGAGTGCGTCTACCAATTCCGCCACCCCGGCAGTGGCCCGACGCTCGATCGCCGAGCCACTAAACATAACACCATCCGACGCGCTATTCCAGGGCTTTCGGCGGACCCAACACCTCCCGAAGGACCATGGCTCGGCGCAGTGCGGCGCCCGTTCCGAGCGACCGGGGCAGCCGCGCCCGTCGCCTCGCCTCCGGCGCGCCGGACAACGACTCCAGTTTTTCGTGGAACCGCCGATGACGCTCCTCCGGGGGAAGCGGCGGCGCTTCCAGAGACACGACGACGGGGTAGCGGTCGGCGACGATGCGTTCGAGCGACCGGGCCTCGGCCTCGTAACGATCCTGCGCGAGTTCGGGCGAGGCGGCAGCCGCGACCCCTTCCTCTTCCCACGTCGCCTGGTCCACCCACGACTCCGACTCCCACGCCGGCCCGGGCGTCCGCCGCTCGCCGGTCAGGAGCTCCCAGAGGTCGTCGGGGATCATCGCGGCTGCGGACGTGTCCTCGGCGCCAGGACCGCCCCGCGCGGCCGGCCCCGGTGACACTTCGCCCTCTTCCTCCCTAGGCTCCGCCGGTCCGGGGATGCCGCCCGGCGCTCGCTCGGGGAGTCCGGCCCCCGGGCGCCGCCCGGGCGCCGGGACGCCCGGCCCGCCCGGACCCCGCCGTCCGCCGAACACCCGGCCGATCACCGACCAGATGATGGCGACGAGGACGATGAGGCTGTAGAGGTCCTCCACTATCGACCTTCTTCGTCGATCAGGTCGCCGCCATCTCCAGCACCACCTGCGATCGCGTGGCGCATCTCGGTGTCAGCCTGTAGGTTGCGGTACCTCATGTAATCCATGATCCCAAGGTTGCCGCGCCGGAACGCTTCGGCGATGGCGAGAGGGATCTGCGCCTCGGCTTCCACGACGCGGGCGCGCATCTCTTCCACCCTGGCGCGCATTTCCTGCTCGGCGGCGACGGCCATCGCGCGCCGTTCCTCCGCCTTCGCCTGCGCGATGCGCTTGTCCGCCTCGGCCTGGTCCGTCTGCAGCTCGGCGCCGATGTTCTTGCCGACGTCGACGTCCGCGATGTCGATCGAGAGGATCTCGTACGCCGTCCCCGCGTCGAGCCCCTTGGCGAGCACGGTCTTGGAGATGTTGTCCGGGTTCTCGAGCACCGCCTTGTGCGACTCGCTCGACCCGATCGTCGACACGATCCCCTCGCCGACGCGCGCGAGGATCGTCTCCTCCCCCGCACCGCCGACCAGCCGGTGGATGTTCGCCCGGACCGTGACCCGCGCGGTCGCGATGAGTTGGATGCCATCCTTCGCCATCGCCGCGACCTTCGGCGTCTCGATGACCTTCGGGTTCACCGAGACCCTCACCGCGTCGAGCACGTCGCGGCCGGCAAGGTCGATCGCGGCCGCCTGCTGGAACGAGAGGTCGATGTTGGCCTTGTCCGCGCTGATCAGCGCCTTCACCACCCGGTCGACGCTCCCGCCCGCGAGGTAGTGCCCCTCGAGCTGCTTGGTCGTCAGCTCGAGGCCGGCCTTGGTAGCGGCGATCAACGGACGGATCACCGCGGCCGGGTTCACTTTCCGCAGGCGCATGCCGATCAGGTCGCCGAGACCGACCCGCACGCCGGCGAACACCGCCTCGATCCACAGCCGGACCGGCACGGCCCAGAGCAGCAGAACCAGGACCACCACCGCGCCGATCAGCAGCAGCGGGGGCGTGAGCATGATGATGTCGTCCATTAGCCGCCTTGGTTCAGAGGAACGTCACGTAGCGCTCGCCTGGGATTACCCCACCGGCTGAACGACGTGCCGGTAGCCATCGGAGCGCACCACACGGATCGGCGTGCCTCGCTCGATCCAGCTTCCGTCGGCGACCACGTCGACCCGTTCGTCCCCGATCTGCGCCGTCCCGGCCGGCCGCAGGTCGGTCAGGGCCACGCCCTCGTGCCCGACCAGGTCGGGCCGCACCGGCGCCGAGAGATACCCGGTCTCGCGGGAGAGACTGTCGCCGAGCATGATCCCGGACCGGCGGAATCGTTCGTTGCGCGGGAGCAGTCGGATGATGGTCCAGGCGCCCACCAGGACCAACGCGATCGCCGTGGAGAGAATAAGCGCTGCCTGACTGAGGTCGAACCCCGTAGCCATGTTTCCGACGAGACTCAGGTAGAGGCTGGCGAGCACGGCGAGGGTCCCCGCCACGCCGAATATCCCGAAGCCCGGTACGACGAAGATCTCCACCCCGAGCAGCGCGAGCCCCGCGACGAGGAGGATCACCTCCTCCCACCCGGCAAGGCCGAGGATCATATGACTCCCGAAGAAGAGGGCGAGCGAGGCGATCCCCGCGAGGCCGGCGAGCCCGAACGCCGGGGTCTTGATCTCGACGATCAGGCCGAGTAGCCCGAGGGAGAGGAGCAACGGCGCGACGACCGGGTGCGTCACGAAGCGCACGACGGACTCCGCCCAGTTCGTCTCGGCGCGGTAGACCTCGGCGCCCTCCAACTCGAGCGCAGCGAGCAGGGCATCCCAGCCGGCGACCTCGCGCGCGTAACCGACGCGCACCGCCTCCTCGGTGGTCAACGTGAGCAGCTTACCTGCCTCGACGACGCCCGGGATCTCGATCTCTTCGTCGACCATCGCCTCGGCGATGCGCGGATCGAGGCCGCGCGCCTCCGCGAGCGCGCGCATCTCGCTTCGCATCGCGCTGACGATCTTCTCCGGCGCCTTCTCCCCTTCGCCCGTGACCGGCGTCGCGGCGCCGATCACCGCGCCCGGGATCATGTAGACCTCATCCGCGGCCAGGGCGATCATCGCGCCGGCGGAGAACGCGCGCCGATTGACGAACGCGTATACCGGGATCTTCGCTGCCCCGATCGCGTTCACGATTCGCTGAGCCGCGTCGATGCGCCCGCCGGGCGTCTCGATCTCCAGGACCACCGCCCGCGCACCCGCCGCCTCCGCCTCGGCGATGCTCCGCTCGACGAACGGCGCCAGGCCGAGCTCGATGGTGCCGGAAACGGGTACGCGGTAGACCAGTGGACCGGCGGCCGACGCCGACTGCGCCGCCCCGCGGGACGGGACCGAGATCGCAACGCACGCGACGAGCGCCGCGATCAACCGGCGCCCGCCCGGACATCCGAAGAAACGTCGCGTTTCCATAGCGTGTGGTACCCCTCCGCGCGCACCACGGTGCCCGGGCGCCCCGCCACGCCCGCGGCCGCTCAGTGCCCGAGGAGCTGACGTGCGTAGTAAGCCCTGCGAATGGCGAGGACAGGGTCCCCCTCGGCAAGCGCCTCGCGCGCGCCTCGCAGAAGCCGTTCGGCCCGGCGTCGCGCCGCACTCTGCTCGCCATCCGCGCGCCCGCGCTCGGCGGCCATCGCCTCTTCGACCTGACGGATCATTCGCCGCGCGACCGCGTCCGGCGTCGTCTCCCGCAGCCGGTCGGCCGCCTCGAGGAGGAGCGCCGCCGCCTGTACCGGGTGCTCGGTCGCGGCCGCCCGCGCCAGCAGCGCCCGGCCCGCGTCCAACGCCCCCGCCAGGCCGGGCAACGAGATTCCGTCCGATGCCGTCGACGCCAATTCGATCCACCGCCGCAGCCCGGCCTCGATCTCCGCCAATCCCGCCGGCCCGAGCGACCGGACCAGGACGGGTGCGGCGAGCGCGTACGACCGGTATCGAAGCTCCGTGGCCGCGGCCGGGTCCCGCGTCGACTCCGCCTCCTGCCAGACGCGGTACGCCGAGCCCACGGCCTCGGCATCTTCCGGCTCGAGCCGTCCCGTGGCCCGCGCCCGCTCCACGATCTGCGGCAATGCCGGCAGCTCCGCCGCGACTCGGAGCGCCGCCTCGGTTTCCGCCGCCACGACGAGCGCCAGCGGCTCGCTCGGGGCGTCCCGGCACGCCGAGGCGGCCAGTACGGCGGCAATGACGATCAGGATTCGGATTCGCGGCGTCGTCGCCATAGCTCCATGGGACTGTGGGCCTTATGCCGGCAATGCCCAAGCTAGTCCCGCCATTACCGCGCCACAAGTCCGACGCTACTTGACCCGGCCGACCCGCGTCTCTAGGTTCACGGCCGGACGTTCGAACGATCTCCGGTCCCGATGCCCGAAGAGCGACCCACCTACGACGAGAAGTTCGCCCTGATCCTCCGCACCGCGGCGGCGATCTTCGCCGACAAGGGCTACCATCGGGCGAGCATTCGGGACATCAGCCGGGAGACGGGGATCAGCCTATCCGGGCTCTACTATTATTTCGAGAGCAAAGAAGAGCTGCTGTACCTCATCCAGAGCCACTGCTTCGAGACGGTCCTGGAGGAGGCGGAGCGCTTGCTGGCGGGCGTCGAAGACCCGCCGCGGCGGCTCCGGATCTTCGTGGAGAACCACCTTCGCTACTTCGTGGCGAACATGAAGGAGATGAAGGTGCTCTCCCATGAGGCGGATTCCCTCGGCGGCGATTACGCCCGTCGGGTGAACGCGCTCAAGAAGCGCTACACGGCGATCTGCGCGGACATCCTGTCGCGGCTGCGGCCGGAAGGGAGCGAGATCGATGCTCGGGTGGCGACGTTCGCGCTCTTCGGGATGATGAACTGGATCTACAACTGGTATCGTCCCGGTCGCGACGTCGGCGTGGCCGAGCTGGCTGAGGACATGACTCAGTTGTTCTTGCGGGGGTACATGGCCGGTGCCGAGCTGCCCGTCGGTCTCGACGAGGGCGCGCCCGGCGAAGCCAGGCCCTCGATCTGGCGGAGAGAAGCGACGGTCGTTCCCCGGAAGGCCGGGGGCTCGCGGTCGTCGCGCTGACCCGAACGGAGGACGCAATGGCGAGTGTGCTGGAATCGGCAACGACGAAGACGCTGGTCCACTACGAGGTGCGCGATGGTGTCGCGCTGCTGACGCTCGACGACCCGCCGGCGAACACGTACACCTACGAGATGATGCAGCAGCTCGATGCGGCGATCCTCCGGGCGCGGATGGACGAGTCCGTGCACGTGATCGTGCTGTGCGGCGCGGGCGACAAGTTCTTCTGCGCCGGCGCGAACATCGCGATGCTGAACTCGGTGACGCCCACCTTCAAGTACTACTTCTGCCTGCACGCGAACGAGACGCTGAGCCGTCTGGAGCAGACGCCGAAGCTGGTGATCGCGGCGCTGAACGGCCACACGGTCGGCGGCGGGCTGGAGATCGCGATGGCGGCGGACCTGCGCATCGCGCGGCGGGGCGCCGGCAAGATCGGGCTGCCCGAGGTCAACCTCGGCGTGCTGCCGGGCACGGGCGGGACGCAGCGGCTGTCCCGGCTGGTCGGCAAGGCGCGCGCGATCGAGCTGATGGTGACCGGCCGCACCTTCGACTTCGACGAGGCCAAGTCGCTCGGGATCGTGGACGACGTCTACGACGCGGACAGCCGCGACGCGTTCATGGACCAGGTCATGGAGTACGCCAAGCGGTTCACGCCGCCGAACGCCGCCTCCAAGGCGATCGGGCACATCAAGCGCTCGGTCCAGACCGGCTGGGAGCTGCCGATCGGCGAGGCGCTGGCGGTCGAGCGCGAGCTGCAGCAGCTCCTCTTCCAGAGCGCGGATGCCAAGGAGGGGCTGGCCGCGTACGTCGAGAAGCGCAAGCCCAACTTCAGCGGCAACTGAGGGAGGCGAGATGGCGACGACGGCGGTGCCGGTCGAGCGCAAAGCGCCCAACCTGCTCTTCATCGGCGGCGAATGGGTCGCCGCCGCGGACGGCCGGACCTTCGCGACGCTGAACCCCGCGACGGGGGAGGTCATCGCGGAGGTCGCCGAGGCGGGGCCCCGGGAGATCGATGCGGCCGTCGAGGCGGCGCGCTCGGCGCTTTCGGGCCCGTGGGGCCGGTTGGATGCCGCGGAGCGGGGCCGCCTGCTCTGGCAGATCGCGGACGTGATCGAGGCGCGCGGCGCGGAGCTCGCGCGCCTCGAGACGCTGGACAACGGCAAGCCGATCCGCGAGGCGCAGATCGACATCCGGGAGGTCGTCGACTGCTTCCGCTACTACGCCGGCTGGGCGACCAAGCTTCACGGCGAGACGATCCCCGTCCGGGGCAACATCCTGAACTACACGCTCCGCGAGCCCGTCGGCGTGGTCGGCGCGATCATCCCGTGGAACTTCCCTCTCCTCATGGCGGCGTGGAAGGTGGCGCCGGCGCTGGCGTGCGGGAACACGGTCGTCCTGAAGCCGGCGGAGCAGACGCCCCTGTCCGCGCTGGAGCTGGCCGCGATCGCGCACGAGGTCGGCCTGCCGGCCGGCGTGCTGAACGTGGTCCCGGGGTTCGGCGAGACGGCCGGCGCCGCTCTCGTCCGCCACCCTGGTGTCGACAAGATCGCCTTCACCGGCTCGACGGCCATCGGCAAGGTGATCATGCGCGAATCGGCCGAGACGCTGAAGAAAGTTTCGCTCGAGCTGGGCGGCAAGTCGCCGAACATCGTCTTCCCCGACGCGGATCTCGATGCGGCCGCACGCGGCGCGTTCGCCGGGATCTTCTACAACACGGGGCAGGCCTGCACGGCCGGCTCGCGCTTGCTCGTCCACGAGTCGGTCCACGACGCACTGCTGGAGAAGCTGGTCGAGCGCGCGGCCAAGACCGTGCCCGGCGACCCGCTCGATCCCAAGACCCGCATCGGGCCGCTCATCTCGCAAGAGCAGCTGGACCGCGTGATGGGGTACGTCGCCCGCGGGAGAGAGGAAGGCGCCGAGCTGCTTTGCGGCGGCGGCCGGGCGCTCTACGAGGGCGAGGAGAAGGGCTACTGGCTCCAGCCGACGATCTTCGACCGGGTCGCCCCGGAGCACACGATCGCTCGCGAGGAGATCTTCGGCCCGGTGCTGGCCACGCTGACCTTCCGCGACGAGGAAGAGGCGATCGCTCTGGCGAACTCCACGATCTACGGCCTCGCCGCCGGAATCTGGACGAGCGACGTCAAGCGCGCCCACCGCGTCGCGCGTGGCATCCAGGCGGGCACCGTCTGGATCAACACCTATCACCCCCTCGACCCCGCGTCCCCGTTCGGCGGCTACAAGCAGTCCGGCTACGGGCGCGAGCTCGGGCAATACGCGCTCGACCTGTACACGCAGGTCAAGAGCGTGTGGGTCGATCTCGGCTGATGATGGAAGCATGGATCATCGACGCGGTGCGCACCCCGATCGGCAGGCACGGCGGTGCGCTCGCGTCGGTACGCCCTGACGATCTGGCGGCGATCACGCTGCGCGCCCTCGTCGACCGTACGGGGATCGACCCGGCGCTGATCGACGACGTCATCCTCGGCTGCGCGAACCAGGCGGGCGAGGACAACCGCAACGTGGCACGGATGGCCGCGCTCCTCGCGGGCTTCCCGATCGACGTGCCCGGCCAGACGGTCAACCGCCTGTGCGGCTCCGGCCTGCAGGCGGTCAATGCCGCGTTCCACGCGATCCGCGCCGGCGAAGGCGCGGTCTTCGTCGCCGGCGGCGTCGAGTCGATGAGTCGGGCGCCGTACGTGATGCTCAAGCCGGACACGGCGTATCCGCGCGGCGCGCCCGAGGTCGCGGACACGGTCCTGGGCTGGCGCTTCGTGAACCCCCGAATGCCGGACCACTGGACGATCTCGCTCGGCGAGACGGCCGAAGTCGTGGCCGAGCGGTACGGGATCACGCGCGAGGACCAGGACCTGTTCGCCGTGGAGAGCCAGCGGCGCGCCGGGGACGCCATGCGAGCGGGGCGTTTCGTCGACGAAATCGTCCCGGTCGACGTCCCGCAGCGGAAGGGACCGCCCGTCCGATTCGCGGAGGACGAGCACCCGCGCCCCGACACCACGCTCGAGAAGCTGGCCAAGCTCCCGCCGGCGTTCAAGCCGGGCGGCACGGTGACCGCCGGGAATTCGTCGGGATTGAACGACGGCGCCGCGGCGCTTCTCATCGTGGAGGCCGGCCGGGCCAGGGAGCTCGGGCTGCGGCCGATCGCTCGCATCGCTTCCAGCGCTGTCGCGGGCGTCGAGCCGGACTGCATGGGGATGGGCCCCGTGCCCGCCACGCGACGGGCGCTCCAGCGTGCCGGGATTTCGATCGGCGACATCGCGCTCGTCGAGCTGAACGAGGCCTTCGCTGCGCAGAGCGTCGCATGTGTTCGCGAGCTGGAGCTGGATCCGTCGATCGTGAACGTGAACGGTGGCGCCATCGCGCTCGGCCACCCGCTCGGCTGCTCGGGCGCGCGCATCCTGACCACGCTCGTCCATGAGCTGCGCCGGCGCGGCGGCGGCTACGGCCTCGCCACCATGTGCATCGGGGTCGGGCAAGGGATCGCCACGGTCGTGGAGGGAGTCGCATGAGCAAGTCCAACGGCGTCGCATCGAAGCAGGACAACATCCTGGTCGAGCGCGACGGCGACATCGGCTGGGTGCGCATCAACCGCCCGGAACGCCTCAACGCCTTCGCCGGCACCATGCGCGAAGAGATCGAGGCCGGGCTGCACGAGCTGGAGGCCGACGACGCGATCCGGTGCGTCGTCATCACCGGCGTCGGCCGGGCGTTTTCGACCGGCGGCGACGTGAAAGTCATGGCCCAGCTCGCGGCCGATCGCGACCGCGAGCGCTTCGCCGAGCTGGTGAAGACGGGGGCGCGGATCGTCTCCTTCATCGACCGGATGTCGAAGCCGGTCATCGCGGCGGTGAACGGTCCCGCCGCCGGCGCCGGCGCCTGCCTCGCCCTCGCCTGCGACCTCAGGATCGCGAGCGAGACCGCATCGATCGGCTTCACGTTCGCCCGCGTGGGGTTGCACCCCGACTGGGGCGGGAGCTTCTTCCTGCCGCGGCTGGTCGGACAGGCGCTCGCCGCCGAGCTGATCTACACGGGAGGTATGGTCAGCGCAGAGCGGGCCGAGCGCCTCGGCATTTTCAACCGCGTGGTGCCGGCCGCGGAGCTCGAGCCCGCTGCGCGCACGCTGGCCGGGCAGATCGCCGCCGGGCCGGCCGGCGTCACCGCCGCGGTCAAGCGTTCGCTCCGCCGCAGCGCCACGGCCACGCTCGACGAGATGCTCGAGCTCGAGGTCCAGGCGCAGCTCGAAGCCTTCGATTCGCCCGACTTCCACGAAGGGATCACCGCCTTCCTCGAGAAGCGGGCGCCCCGCTTCGGCAAACGTTAGCACTTCACAGGGAGAGTTCGCCGTGGCTGAGATTCGGCGAGTGGCGGTCATCGGCGCCGGCACCATGGGGCACGGTATCGCGCAGGTGGCCGCAATGGCTGGATATCACGTCGCGCTCCGCGACACGACCGAAGAGCTGGTCCAGCGCGGGCTGGACCGGATCCGTCAGAACCTCGACGACGGCGTCATGCGCGGCAAGGTTCAGTTCGAGACCCGGGCGGACACCCTCGCCCGCCTCACGCCGCACACCGACCTGGCCGCGGCGGTCGGGGACGCCGACCTCGTCGTCGAGGCCATTCCCGAGAAGTTCGATCTCAAGGTCGAGGTCCTGCGCGAACTCGAGGCGCTCGCGCCGTCGCACGCGATCCTGGCCACGAACACCTCGAGCTTCAGCATCACCCACCTGCAGCAGACGACGCAGCGCCCCGGCCGCGTCCTGGGGATGCACTTCTTCAATCCCGTCCACATCATGAAGCTCGTCGAGGTGGTCCGCGGCAAGCAGACGGACGAGCGGGTGGTCGAGGAAGCGGTCGCCTTCTCGGAGCGGATCGGCAAGGAGCCGATCGTGGTGAACGACTCGCCCGGGTTTGCCTCGTCGCGCCTCGGGATCGCCCTCGGGCTGGAGGCGATGCGGATGGTCGAAGAGGGGGTCGCGACCCCCGACGCGATCGACAAGGCGATGGAGCTCGGCTACCGACACCCGATGGGGCCGCTTCGACTCACGGACCTGGTCGGCCTCGACGTCCGTCTCGACATCGCGAACTACCTGTACGAGGCGCTCGCCTCGGAGCGGTTCAGGCCGCCGGAGATCCTCAAGCGCCTCGTCGCCGAAGGGAAGCTCGGCCGCAAGACCGGGCAGGGGTTCTACACCTGGAACGACTGAGGGGCGGAATGCCGTACGAGTCGCTTCTTCTCCAGATCGAGGACCGCGTCGCCACGATCGTCGTCAACCGGCCGGAGAAGCGTAACGCGCTGAACGCCGTCGTGCGGCGCGAGATGGTCGAGGCGCTCGACGCGCTGCGCGACGAAGCGGAGGTCCGGGTCCTGGTGATCACGGGCGCCGGGGACAAGGCGTTCATCGCCGGAGCGGACATCGCCGAGTTCGCCGAGCGCACGCCGCTTGAGCAGCGGGAGGCGATGGAGGGCCGTCGCCTCTTCGAGGTGCTCGCCGACTTCCCCAAGCCGACGATCGCGATGATCAACGGCTACGCCCTCGGGGGCGGGTGCGAGGTGGCCCTCGCATGCGACATTCGCGTCGCCGCCCGCTCCGCGCGCCTCGGGCAGCCCGAGATCAAGCTCGGGATCCTGCCGGGCGGCGGAGGGACGCAACGGCTGCCGCGACTGGTCGGGCTCGGCCGAGCCATGCGCATGATCCTGACCGGCGAGATGATCGCCGCGGAGGAGGCCGAGCGGATCGGCCTCGTCGACCTCGTCGTCGACGACCACGAGCTCGCCGCCCGCACGCGGGACCTCGCCCGGACGATCGCGGGCTATTCGCCGGTCGCGCTCAAGCTCGCCAAGGAGGCCGTCCGCGCGACAATGGAAATGCCCCTCTCCGCCGGACTGCGCTTCGAGCGCGAAGCGTTCGTCACCGCATTCTCGAGCGAGGACAAGCGAGAAGGCATCGCGGCGTTCCTGGAAAAACGAACGCCCGAATTCCGCGGCCGATAACCCCGGGGGACCCATGCCGGACCGCAATCCGTTCGGAGACGAGCCGCTGCACCCGCGCCGCGTCAATCCCTTCGGCGACGAAGCTCCGTCGGAGGCGCCGGAGGACGCGGCGGCGCGCATCGAACAGGCCGCGCGCAAAATCCGAGGGCTTCGCAGCCAACTCGGCTCGGAAGGGCTCACGCTGGCCGGAACACGGGAGCTGATCGACGAAGTGTCTGCCGCGCTGGATGCCGCGGCTCGAGCGTTGCGCAGGATCGCCGAGAGCTGAGAGACGAGGTTCGGGCGCTCACCACCTCCATTCCCTGCCGCCCCGCCGGCGCCCGGGCGACCCGGGCGCCCCCTCAATCCGCCGCCGCTTCGGGGCCCGGCTCGTAGCCGCGACCCGACTCACGACGGGAGACGGTCGGCCCTACTCCCGGCCGCGGCCCCGCCGCCTCCGACCCCGGCGGCACCCGGTGCAACAACCGCGTGATCAAGACCCGCTCCGCGCGGATGTCGTGGCCGATGTCGACCAGCAGGCGAACCAGATCCCCGCCGCCCCACAGCACCACCGCGAAAACTCCCGTCCGTGCGATCTCACCCAGCAGGATCGGCATCGCCGCCCAGCCGTCCAAGCGGATGCCGGCGATGAACTCCGCGATCACGGCGACCACCAGGAACACCGCCGCCGCCTTGAAGAGCGTCGCCACCCACCGCAGCGCCGTGTACGGCTCGATGTCGCTCCGCCGTACCGCCCCGACTCGATTCCGGCGCCGGTACCTGCGATCCCGGTTCATTCGCCGCCTCCTTCATTGCTGACGACCGGCCGGCTCCACTTCGCAGGAACGGGGCCACACGACAACGAAAAACGCCCCGGCTCGCTTCGGAGCCGGGGCGCCTCTTCCGTGCGGTTCGGCCGGGTCACTCCGCCGGGTAGACCGACGCGTACTTCCGGTGACCGCGCCGCTCGAACGCGACCACGCCATCGATCAGCGCGAACAGCGTGTCGTCCCGCCCGCGCCCCACGTTGCGGCCAGGGTGGAACTTCGTCCCGCGCTGCCGGACAATGATGTTTCCCGCCAGCACCCGCTCGCCGCCGAACTTCTTGACGCCCAGGTACTGCGGATTCGAGTCGCGGCCGTTCCGGCTCGAGCCTACACCCTTCTTATGAGCCATTTCGCCTCCTCAACCGACGCGGATCTCGCCGATCCGCACCTCGGTGTACTTCTGCCGGTGCCCCTTCTTGCGACGGTAGTTCTTGCGCCGCTTCCACTTGAAGACGATGATCTTCTCGCCCTTGCCGTGAGCGACGACTTCTCCCGTCACGACCGCGCCCTCGACCGTCGGCGTCCCGACCTTCACATCACCGTCGGCGCTCGTGAGGAGCACCTCAGGGAAGGTGACTTCCTGTCCGACCTCGGCCTCGAGCGAGGGGATCCGGATCGTCTTGCCGGGTTCGACCCGGAACTGTTTGTCGCCAGTGCGAATGATTGCGTACATGATCGTCTTCGCGAAGTCAGCCACCCTACCCGCTCGGGGCGTGGCCTCGGTTCCGGTCACAGACGTGATATTATCGCGATTTTCCGTAGCACTGTCAAGCCGCCGGCCCCGTCAGTCGAAGACAACGCTCCGGATGCGGTCCCAGGGGAGCGCGGCGACCGACCCGTCCTGACGAGTGACGAAGATCCCCTTGTGCCCCGGCCCCACATCGTTGGAGCCGCGGAGGACCCAACTCCGGCCATCGCGGAGGGTGACGCGTGCGCCGTCGCCACGGCGCTCGATTTCGCGGATGGCGCCGAATTCGATCTCGAGCTCTGCACCATCGGCATCGCCGTTGAGGAGCTCCCAGGCGAACTCCTCATCGTTGTCCCAGCGGATGGCGCCGGAGAGTCGTTCGTCGTCCACGGTGTGGACGGTGCCGTGGATCCGACGCTGGAAGGCGACCGGGTTATCTCCCGGCGCCGACGCCGGGGCCGAGTGCAGATCAAGGCGATCGAAGTTTCGCCACGAGATGCGGGCCTGGCCGAAAGTCGGTTCGGTCACGACGATGCCGCGGTTCGAGTTGTTGACGTCGTTCGTTCCGCTGAGGAGGAGTTTGCGCCCGGAGCGGAGCGTGACGAGGGAGGCATTCCCGCGCTGCTCGATCGAGGCGATGTCGCCGAACCGGATCTCGTAGCTGCGCCCCCGCTCCTTGCCGTCGAGGATATCGGTGGTGAGTGTCTCGTCTACGTCCCAGGCGATGTAACCGGTGAACGAGCCTCCCGATGAGGTCCGCACGGTCCCGTAGAGCCGCTCGCCGGACCGGCTCCGCAGACCGGCCGGAGCGTTGAAGAAGTCGACGCGGTCGATATCCCGCCATTTGAGTGAGATCTCGCCGATCTCACGATCTTCGATCACGACCCCGCGCATGTCCGGCCCCAGGTCTCCGCCCGGGCGCAGCTCGACCACCGCACCGGAGATCAGGACGAGGCGGGCGCCGCTTCCGGTCCGCTCGAGCGTCAGGATATGGCCGAATCGGATCCCCGAGGATGCGCTGGTCGGGTAGTCGTCGTCGCTATCGAGGTCGAAGCGGACGCCCAAGATCGAGAACCCGACCGTGCGCCCGGCCCGCCGTCGCCCGAGAAGCTCATCGGATAGGCGTACGTTCTCCTCCGGGATTTGCTTGGATGCGTGGAGGATGTCCGACCAGTTCGTCTCGTTCCGGTCCCAACGGATGAAACCCTCGTACGTCTCCCCGTTCTGGGTCGTGATCCGACCGTAGATGCGGGTGGTGTCCGTCGGAGCCGTCGAGAAAAGCGCGACGAAGGCGAGCGAGGACAGGGCTGCACTGAGCATGGACATGATCGGGCCTCCGGCAAGGACCTTCGGAACCACTGCAGGATGCGGCGCCTTACGGATTCGCGGGGGCGGAGGTTTCGGCCCCGGCGGCGATTGCCGCCGGGGCCGTGCAGGAAATTCTCAGCCGAGCGCGTACTTGGCCGTGACGTCGACGGCCGCCGGGCCGGACAGGAGCCGGAATTCGTCCTGTCGCATGAGCGGATCGTCACGCATGCCGAGCTCGATCTTGTAGGTCTTCTGCAGTCGCCGCAGGAACTCCGGCTCGTCCTCGAGGATGTGCAGTGCGACCTGCGGGTGCAGGCGGACCATGATCGACTTCTCGATTCCGGCGCCGGAGGCCCGCCGGATCGCGCGCTCGATGCGGCGAACGACGGTCTCGGGCCTGAAAACGCGGCCGGTCCCACCGCAGTGGGTACATGGGACCGTGAGCGTGTGGTACAGGGACGGCCGGACGCGCTGTCGCGTCATCTCGACCAGGCCGAGTTCGGAGACCTGGAACGCGCGCGTCCGTGCACGATCGCGGTTCAGGTACGTGCGCAGTTCCTGGAGGACGCGGTCCTGATTCGCCTTGGACTCCATGTCGATGAAGTCGCAGACGATGATGCCGCCGATGTCCCGAAGGCGGAGCTGTCGCGCGATCTGCCGTGCGGCGTCGAGGTTGGTCTTGAGGATCGTCTGCTCGGGGTCCTTCTTCCCCGTGTAGCGGCCGGTGTTGACGTCGATCGAGACGAGCGCCTCGGTCGGCTCGATGATGATGTAGCCGCCGCTGGGGAGGTCTACGCGGCGCTGGAACGCCTCGCGGATCGCGTCTTCGACGCCGTAGCGGTCGAACAGCGGGACCGGGTCGGTGTCGAGCCGGACGCGGCTCAGGAGATCGGGATCGACGCCCTCGAGGTACTGCTTCACCTCGTTGTAGACTTCCTTGTTGTCGATCACGAGCGCGTCGACCTTCTCGGTGAAGACGTCGCGGATGATGCCCCGCGTGAGCTTGGCCTCGCGGTGGATGAGCGCGGGCGGGCGCGAGCTGCGGGCCCGGCGCAGGATCTTCTGCCACGTCCCGTGGAGCGTCTTGAACTCGCGCTCGAAGATCTCCCTGGTCAGCTCTTCGCCCACGGTGCGGATGATGACGCCGCCGGCGCCCTCCGGGACGATCTCCTTGGCCAGGGCGCGGAGCCGGGCGCGCTCCTCGCGGTCCTCGATCTTGCGGCTGACGCCGATGTGATTCGAGTACGGCATGAAGACGAGGAAGCGGCCGGGGAGCGAGATCTGGGTGGTCACACGCGGACCCTTGGTGCCGATCGGCTCCTTGGTGGCCTGGACGATGAGTTTCTCGCCCTTCTTGACCAGGTCCTGGATCGGCGGATACCTGCGCGCGCGACGCTCGCCGTCGTCGTCCTCTTCCTCGTACTCCTGGTCGTCGTGCACCACGTCCGAGACGTGGAGGAAGGCGGCCTTGTCGGTCCCGATGTTGACGAACGCCGCCTGGATGCCCGGGAGCACCGCCTCCACCTGGCCGACGTAGATGTCGCCCACGATGCGCTCGGCGTCGGGGCGGTCGACCATGAATTCGACGAGGACATCGTCCTCGAGGATGGCCACGCGCGTCTCCTGCGGCGCGGCCGAGATCAGGATCTCACGCTTCATACATGTCGAACGTGCGGCGGCCGTGAAGCCGCGACTGAACTGGCGGGGCGGGGTCGGTGGGTGTGGGGGCGTCAGTCACGGCCGAGGAGGTGGCGGGCGATCACGAGACGCTGCACTTCGCTGGTCCCTTCGCCGATCTCGAGGATCTTGGCGTCGCGCATCATGCGCTCGACGGGGTACTCGCTGGTGTAGCCGTACCCGCCGTGCAGCTGGACGGCGCGGGTGGTCACGCGCATGGCGAGCTCGCTCGCGTACAGCTTCGCCATCGCGGCCGCCTGGCTGTACGGGCGTCCCCTTTCCTTCAGCCACGCGGCGTGATAGACCAGGTGCCGGGCACAGGCGATCTCCGTGGCCATGTCGGCCAGGGCGAACTGGACGCCCTGGAAGGCCCGGATCGGCTTGCCGAATTGCTGGCGCTCGGCCGTGAATCGCAGGGTCTGGTCCAGTGCGCCCTGGGCCAGCCCGAGCGCGAGCGCGGCGATGCCGATACGCCCGGAGTCCAGCGTCTTCATGAAATTGATGAAACCTTCGCCTTCGGCCCCGAGCAGGTTCTCGGCCGGGACCTCCGCGTCCTCGAGGATCAGCTCCCTCGTGTCGGACGCGCGCCACCCCATCTTGTCTTCCTTCTTGCCCGCCCGGACGCCGGGGGTGAACGGCTCCAGCTCCGGTGCGTGCCCCACGCCCACCCGATCCGCCGCCTCGCGGTCGGTGGTTTCCTTGGTTACGATGAAACTGCTTATCCCGCGGGCGCCCTTCGTACGGTCCGTCACCGCGGTCACGACGAAAATCTCACCCACGCCCGCGTGGGTGATGAAGATCTTGCTCCCGTTGATTCGATACCCGCCATCGTGCCGGACGGCCGTCGTGCGGGTCCCGCCCGCATCCGAACCGGCCCCCGGCTCCGTGAGCCCGAAACCGCCCAAGACCTGGCCAGTGGCAAGGAGGGGAACGTAGCGGCGCTTCTGCGCCTCGGTCCCGAAATTCAGGATCGGCGAGGTCCCGAGCGTCGAATGGGCGCTCACCGTGATCGCGTGACTCGCGTCGACCCGGGCAAGTTCCTCGATCACGAGCAGGTAGCTCAGGTAGTCCAGCCCCTGGCCGCCGTATTCCGTGGGAACGTTGACGCCGAACAGGCCGAGTTCGGCCATCTTGCGGACGTTCTCCCAGGGAAATCGGGCGGATTCGTCGAGTTCGCGAGCGACCGGCGCGATCTCGGCCTCGGCGAACTCCCGGATCTCGGCCCGAAATCGCTCGTGTCTCTCGTCCAGATATGGATTCATGTCCCGAACTGTTTCGTCGGACTTTCGGCCGGCTACAACTTAGGGGATCGAATCAGGCGCCGAAAGAGCCGGACGTAACGATCGCGCCGTTGCTCGTCCTTCGGCGCGAGGCGCGCCGCGGCCCGCCGACCGCAGTTGTCGCAGCCGTCGCACTCGTCCATGGCGTCGGGGTCGCCGAAGTAGCGGAGCACGTATCCGCGCCGGCACCCGTTGCAGCGCACGTACCCGGCCATGCGACGCAACTTCTCGATCTCCCTTGCCCGCCCCGCGCGCACGGCGCTCCAATCGACCGGAAGCCGATCGGGTGGCACGTCGAGCGTCGCCTCGACGACCTCGCCGCCGGAGCGTGGCTCCCATTCGACGAAGCACGCGTCCTGCAGCGTATCGAGGATTTTACTCGCCTCCTCGAGCGTCGTTCCGGTCCCGTCGAGGTCCCAAGGCTGGAGCTCCACGCCCCGTTCGAGCGCGGCATCGCCGAACGCCTCGCGAGGGGCGGCGAGGAGCTTGCGTGCGGCGCCCCAGCGGTCGCCGTCGAGTTCCTCGTCGATTCTCCGGGGCGATGCGACGAGGCGGAGCCGAGCCGCACCGCGCGCAGCGCTGCGCCGCACGGCTCCCGCGCCTTCCAGGACACGGAGCGCGGCCTCGACCTGTCCCACGCCTCGCGCGCGACGGGCACGCCTCGCGAGCGCTTTCGCATCGGCCGCACCGCCGGCCGTGAGGAGCGCGGCGTAGACGTCCTCGACGACCTCGCGGGCGGGATGGCTCTGCTCGATGAAAAACGCCTGAGTGCGCTCGTCGCCGTCGGCATAGAGAAGAACGCACTCGGCGGCCCGTCCGTCACGGCCCGCACGCCCGGCCTCCTGGTAGTACGCCTCCAGGGAGCCGGGCAGGTCGTAATGGACGACCAGGCGGACGTCGGGCTTGTCGATTCCCATCCCGAAGGCGTTCGTCGCCGCGACGACGGGGTGCTTGCCGGCCATGAACTCTTCCTGCATCCGCCGCCGTTCCGCCCCCGGTATCCCGGCGTGATACGCGGCGGTGCGCACCCCGGCATGGCTGAGCAGGTCGGCGAGGGCGTCCACCCTGCGGCGCGTGGCGGCGTAGACGATGGCGACGCCGGGCTCCGTCCTTCGTCCCTTCAACATGTCGAGGAGCAGGCGATCCTTCTCCGCGGGGCCGCGCACCCGGTGCACGGACCAGGACAGATTGGGTCGGTCGAAGCCCCGAACCAGGACCATTGGGTCGTGGAGGCGCAGGACGCCGGCGATGTCTCGCCGGACCTCGGGCGTGGCGGTGGCCGTGAGCGCGATCACGGGACACCCGAGCATGTCGCGTACGGCGCCCAACCGCAGGTACGAGGGGCGGAAGTCATGCCCCCACTGCGAGATGCAGTGCGCTTCGTCGACGGCGAACAGCGATACGTCGAGCCGTGGGAGTCGCGCGCGGAAGCGCTCGCTGTCGAACCTCTCCGGTGCGACGAAGAGGAGCTTGATCCTCCCCTTCTCCGCCGCCTCCATGCGCGCCTCGGCCTCGTCGCGCTCCAGCGTCGAGTTCACGAACGCCGAGGGGATCCCAGCAGCGTCGAGCCGGTCGACCTGATCCTGCATGAGCGAGATGAGCGGGCTCACGACGATGGTGATCCCCGGCAGGACGGCGGCCGGGACCTGGTAACAGAGGCTCTTCCCTCCCCCGGTCGGCATGAGCACCATCACGTCGCGGCCCGCCAGCACGGCCTCGATAGCGGGCCGTTGGGCTCCCCGGAAATCGGGGTAGCCGAAATGCCGTTTGAGCACCGCGCGGGCGGCGTCGAGGTCTGGGCGCATTGGGTAGCCCGTCACAGGAGTCGACGACGACGTTCGACCTTCCGACCCGGCCGGCCCGTCGGCGGGACGCCGGTTTCCGGATGGATTCGAAATGCGGAATCGGGATGGGCGCCGCCATGGGAGTCCGGGCCGGATGCGAAAAGGCGCTGCGGGAGATCTCCCGCGGCGCCTCCGTGCCCACCCGTCTACGCCGTGAATCCGCTCACATCGCCGGCCCGATCAGGACCGCGTTGGTGAAGAGCTGGAAGCCGGAGTACCAGAAGTGACGGAACAGCGGGTCGTCGGCAAAGAGGATCACGCGCCCGCTCCCCACGCGACGGGTGGCGAGCCACGTGCTCTGCGACAGCCGTTCGAGGTTCCTCTCGCTGATCACGCCGCTCACCTTCTCGAGGCCGTCCGGGAAGTACGCGACGGACTCGAAGTCCACACTGGGCTCGAACGTGCGCCCGTCCGTGTAGAGCACGTACACGCGCTCCGGATCGCCGTCGACGCCCGCGCCGAAGGCGAGCGGGTGCGCGGGGTCCAGCCGGGCGGCGAGGATGGTGCCGGGCACCTCCTGCTCCCACCGTTCGAGCTCGCGGGCTTTCCGGCCGCGGAGCGCGCGAGCGGCGTCATCTCCCTCATCTTCGGCCGTACGCAGTTCGATCCCGCCGACCGCCTTGGCGACCGCGCCCGCGCCGCTGCCCACGGCCACGAGCGTGCCGCCGGCTCGTACCCACGAAGCGAGTCGCTCGATCGCCTCGTTGCCCATCCCGCCCCGACTCGCCTCGGGGAGGACGACGACGTCGTACCGGTCGAGGTCGACCGTTGCAATGCGCTCGACCGGAACCGCGTCGAACGGCAGGCCGAGCGTGCGCTCCAGGAAGAACCAGTGAGCGCCGAACGACGTCGCGTACACGCCGTTCCCGGTGAGGACGGCCACCCTCGGGAGCTCGATGAGGTAGGAGTCCTGGCTGCCGAGCTCGTTACCCACGGGCGTCCAGCCTGTGGCCGTTGCGACGGCGTGGGCATCGAGCCCGGCGTCGCGGACGCGCCGTCCGAGGCCTTCGTTCATCGCCCGCGGCAGGAAGATCGTCCCGGCAGGCCACGAGCGCCCGGCCAGGGTGAACGGCTCGTCGAGGACGACGGCGCGACCGCCATCGGCAAGGAATCGTACCAACGCGGGCCAGACGGAGAACGACGGCGCGACGAGGTAGCCGTAGGGATCGGTCGCACCGCTCGCCGGCGACTCCTTCGCGGCCAGGAGCGTCGTCTCCTCGACCCGCCGCCACCCCGCGTCCGGCACGCGGTGGGCGCGATGCGCCTCGACGCCGTAGGCGAACGGGAGCGACCAGGCGCTCACGTCGTAGGAGAACGTCGCATCCAGGACGGTCTCGGGCTGCAGGAGCGTCGTCGCCAGACGGCCCCTGGTCTGACGCGCCGGGACGCGATACGTCCCGGCCGGGAACTCCCGCCGCGCGGCGAAGCCGTTGTGCGCCTGCGCATCTGCGCGGAATGGCCGCTCCGCGCGCTCGACCTGGATCCCCTGGAGCCGAAGCAGCTCGACCAGCGCGTCTACGCGGCTCGGGTCCGCACCCGGAACCAGCAGCACGTCCGGCTGCCCCTCGCCCACGCTCCGGTGGAACGCGGCGTAATCACGCAGCAGTTCGCCCTTGGCGGCCGCCACGGTACGCAGCGTCGCCGTCCCGGCGGTCCAGTGGTGCAGCGCCCGGTCGCGCAGCGTCAGCGTCGTGCCGTCAGGCCGATCGATCGCCAGACCGGCCGACCCGCCGCCCGCCTGCTCGTACGTCATCCCGATCGCGCCCAGGAGGCTCGGCCAGCTGTCACCGTAGCCAGGGTAGAAGAGGTCGAACCCCTCGGCCGTGTAGTACAGCCAACCCTGCTCGTCGAAGGCGCGGGCGTTGCCCTGCCCGATCCGCTCGCCCCACTTGAGCGTGTACTCGGGATAGATCGGGTTGATCGGCTCGGTGGCCGGGAAGAAGAAATAGCTCGACCGCCAGCTCATCTCGTGGAAATCCACGTGGACCTGCGGCATCCACGTGTCCCACGTGGCGATCCGCGCCCGGGTCTCGGGCTGCGACATCCACGCCCAGTCGCGGTTCAGGTCGAAGAGGTAATGGTTGTAACGTCCTCCGGGCCACGGCTCGGCGTGCTCCCGCGCCTGCGGGCTCGGGTTCGGCTTCACACCGACGGCCTGCCGGTACCAGTTCACGTACCGATCGCGCCCGTCCGGGTTGACCGCCGGATCGATCACGACGACGATCGAATCGAGGACTCCCGCCACGCTCTCCGCGCCCCTGGCCAGGTCCCATGCGGTCCAGAGCGCGGCCTCGCTCGAGGAGCTCTCGTTGCCGTGGACACCGTAGCTGAAGTAGACCACGGCCGGGTTTCGGGCCGCGATCTCGCGGGCGCGCGCGGGCGGCGTGTCCGGATTCGACAGCTCCCTGTTCAGCGCGAGGATCTCGTCCAACCGCGCCATGTAGTCTTCGCGGGCGATGACGACCTGAAGCAGGGGCCGCCCTTCCACGGTTTCGCCGTAGCGGCGGACTTCGACTCGGGGCGAGGCGGCGTCCAGCGCCTCCATGTAGCGGACGACGCCTGCATGATCGGTGAAGCGTTCGCCGAGTTCGTACCCCAGAACATCGGCCGGGGACGGGACGGTCGCGGGCGTCTGTGCGAGCGCCGGCGCCGCGGCCGCAGCCAGGGCGAAAAGTGTGAGCGTGCGTGTCTTCATGTTGCCTGTCGATGACTGGTTCGGATCCGCTCGTTCGGTGGGCGGTGCGATTGGCGGAACATAGCGTGAGGGGCGGGCGTACCGCAAACCCGCACCGGCATCGACGCAGGATCCTGCCGGCGGTCGCCTTGACAATCCTCCGCCGAAGCGAGTACGGTTCGCGGCCGGTGCCCCATGCGTAACCTCCTTCAGGAGCGTGCGATGGCCACGCAGCCAGTTTCCTCCGAGCCCCGCAAGTCAGGTCTCCCGCCCGAAGCGTATGCGCCGGTGCCGGGCGCCGAGTATCCGCCGTACGTGAGCCCCGGAGAGCAGCTCCCGGAGCTCACGGTGAAGGCCGTCGTCATGGGTATCATCGTCGGCATCGTATTCGGTGCGGCGAATGCGTACCTGGGCCTTCGGGTCGGGCTCACGGTGAGCGCCTCGATCCCCGCGGCCGTCATGGCGATCGTGCTGTTCCGGGCGTTCGGCCGCGGGTCAGTGCTCGAGACCAACATCGTGCAGACGGTCGGCTCGGCCGGCGAGTCGCTCGCCGCGGGCGTGATCTTCACGATCCCTGCGCTGTTCATCTGGCAGCGGACGGACCCGTCGATTCGGGTCGACGTCCTGGAGATCGCGGTACTCGCCTGCTTCGGCGGCATCCTCGGCGTCCTGTTCATGATCCCGCTGCGACGGTTCCTGATCGTGAGGGAGCACGGGAACCTGCCCTACCCGGAGGGCCTCGCGACCGCGGAGGTCCAGGTCGCGGGCGAAGCGGGCGGGCACAAAGGGCGTCTGGTCTTCGCCGGGCTCGGTGTCGGCGCGCTCTACCAGCTCCTCTCGAACAGCCGGGGGCTGAGCCTCTGGCCCGAAGAGCCGGCGCAACGCCTCCCAGCCAAGGCGGAAATCGCCGGTTCGTTCACGCCGGAGCTGCTGGGCGTGGGCTTCATCGTGGGTCCCCGGATCGCGGCGATCATGTTCTCCGGCGGCGCGCTGGCCTGGCTGGTCCTGATCCCGCTGATCAACCTCCTGGCCGGCGACCAGGTCGTGTACCCGGGCACCGTGCCGGTCTCGGAGATGGAGTCGAGCCAGATCTGGAGTGCGTACGTCCGCTACATCGGCGCGGGCGCGGTCGGCTTCGGCGGGATCATCACGCTGATCAAGAGCCTCCCCACGATCTGGGAATCCATCCGCCTCGGGTTGGGGCAGATGGGGCGCGGCGCCGGCGAGACGGAAGTGCCCCGTACCGACCGTGACATCCCGTTCCAGTGGGTCATTGGCGGGTCGATCGCGGCCGCGATCGGGCTGTGGCTCTGGCCGGGCGTGCCGGTCAACCTGCTGAGTGCGCTCCTCATCGTCGTCTTCGCCTTCTTCTTCGTGACCGTGTCCTCGCGGATCGTCGGGTTGGTCGGCTCCACGTCGAACCCGGTGTCGGGGATGACGATCGCCACGCTCCTGCTCACGGCCCTGATTTTCGTGCTGCTGGGTCTCGGCGACGAGCCCGGCGCGCGGGTCGCCGTGCTCGCCGTGGGCGCGGTGATCTGCATCGCCGCGGCGATCGCGGGCGACTCGTCACAGGACCTGAAGGCCGGCTTCCTGCTCGGCGCGACGCCGTGGAAGCAGCAGGTCGCCGAGCTGGTCGGAGTCCTGACGAGCGCGGCGGTCATGGGCTTCACGCTGATCCTGCTGAACGAATCGTACGGGATCGGCGTCGAAGGCGGCCTCCCTGCGCCGCAGGCGACGCTCATGAGCCTGGTCATCGACGGCGTGCTCGCCGCCGATCTGCCGTGGCGCTTCGTGCTGGTCGGCGTTGGGATCGCCGCGTTCGTCGAGTTCGTGCTCAGGATCCCGTCCCTGGCTTTCGCGGTCGGGTTGTACCTCCCCATCGCGCTGACCACGCCGATCATGGTCGGCGGGGCGTTGCGAGCGCTGGTCGAGCGCAAAGCCCGTCGGGCGGGCGAAGAGGTCGACGAGCAGCGGGAAGCCGGCATCCTCTTCTCGAGCGGGCTGGTCGGCGGCGCGGCCCTGCTCGGCGTGGTGATCGCGGTCGCGATCTATTTCTGGGGTCCGGCCGACCCGTCGGATACACCGGCATGGGTGGTCGGGCACGAGTGGATGGGCGCGTTGGCGACGCTGTTCGGCACGCTCGCGTTTGCCGCTCTGTCCTGGCTGCTGTACCGCGTGGCGAGGCGACAGCGGGTATGGTGAGATGCGGCGGTTGGCGCGGCGGCGCCTGGGCGGGCCTGATCTGCATCCTCGGGGCGTGCGGGCTCAGTGAGCCCGCCGCCACCCCGGAGGAGTCCGCGCGGATCACGGCGGACCGTTTCATCGAGGTCTACGCGGCCCTGCGGCAGGCGGCGGCCGCGGCCCAGGACACGCTCGCGTTCGACTCGATGCGCGACGAGATCCTCCGGACCCATGGCGTGACCGAGGACGACCTGTTCGAGTTCGCGCGGGCGCACAGCCGCAACATCGAATCCATGATCCAGCTCTGGGATTCGATCCGCACGCGTCTCAGCGCAGTCGGCAGCGCGGTCGACAGCGCGGTCGACAGCGCGGCTGCCGCGCGGTAATCGGCCGCCGCGCGGTAATCGACTGCCCCGAACGGTGCCGGCCGGTCGTTGCTCTCGCGGGGCCCGTGGGCATCCCGGCGCCCGGTCTCAGGCAACGAGCCGTCGGACGACCGAAGCCCCCCGATCCATCCCCTGCGCCCCCAGCAGCAGAACCAGGTCCCGGGCCCCTGCGCGGGACAGCGCCAGCTCCACCGCGCGCTCCAGGGAGGCCTCGTACACGAAGGCGACGCCGTAGCGCCGGAGCGTCTCGAGAAAGGCGTCGCGTTCGCGGCGTGCGACCCGGTTCCGGCCGCTCACGGCCTCCTGGCTGGACGTCACGACGAGGCTCGCCGGGCCGAGCCGGCGCGACCAGATGCCGACGACTTCGGCGTCCCGGCGATTGATCTCCACGCCCCGGCCACCCCGCACCGCGAACACGATGTGCAGCGCCCGGTGCGGCACCCGCTCCGCCACTTCGAAGACCGCTCCGATGCTGTCCGGGTGTCCGACCGTGTCGTCCAGGACGGTGAACCGGCCACGGTGGACGATCTGCATCCGCCGTCGCGGCGCGCGAAACCGGGACAACGCCTCGCCGACCTCTCCCGGTGGGACGCCGAGGCAGAGCGCGGCGGTCGCGGCCAACGCCGCGTTGCATATGTTCGGCCGGCCGAGAACCTGGAGTTCGACGGGGATCTCCACCGGTTCCACGCCTGCGCCGTCGACTCTCTCGATCGGGGACCGCAGTGACAGGACGACCCGCGTGCCGCCCCGATCGAGCCGCAGCCGCTCGACGCGAACGGACACCCGGCCGCCGGGGCCGCAGCTCGTGGGGCGCACGTCACGCCCGCGCAGGAGCATCCTGACGACCCGATCACCCGCCGGGTAGACGACAGGCGCGCCGGGTCGGACGTGCTCGAAGAATCGGGCTTTCGCCGACGCGTAGGCGCGGAACGAACCGTGGTATTCCAGGTGCTCGAGGGGGACGAGGTTCGTGAAGATCCCGAGGTCGAACGACAGGCCGTGGACGCGCCGCTGCACGAGCGCGTGGCTCGTGACCTCCATGACGACGAGGTCGGCTCCGGCGTCGAGGAGGCGTGCCAGCGCACGGTGCAGGACGATCGGGGCGGGCGTCGTGAGCGACGTCGCTTCGATGGTCTCTCCCAATCGGATCCCGAGCGAACCGATCGAACCGACTCGCCGGCCGGCGGCCGTGAGGATCGCCTCGAGCATGGAAAGCGTGGACGTCTTGCCGAGCGATCCGGTGATCCCGACCAGCTGCAGACGATCCGCCGGTCGCCCGTACCACGCCGCCGCCAGCTCGGCGAGCGCCCGGCGCGTGTCCGGGACGACGAGCACCGGGACCGGTGTGGTCGCGTCGGGCGCCTTTTCGGCGACGACGGCCGCGGCCCCGCGAGAGACGGCCTCCGCAATGTACGAGTGGCCATCCCGCGCATCTCCGCGGACGGCCACGAACACCTCTCCGGGCTGCAACTCGCGCGAATCCGCCGCCACGCCGGTCACGCGTGTGTCCCTGGTCGGCGGTGACGCCTGAATCCCCGTGAGCCGGCCGGCCAGCTCCCGCAGCGGTCGTCCCCGCTCGCCCGCCATGCGCACCTCCCGCTCCCCCTCATGCAGGTTCCGTTCACCCCCGGCGCGGCGGCGGGCGCGTGGCGTAGAGATTGCACCTTCGGCTCACCGGTGACGCCGGCAGGCATCACCTGCGTGGAACCATCGAGGAGCGGGAGTACGGTGTTGGATCACGCATACGACGAGTGCACGGGGAACTGGCGCCTGGTCGGCACGGGCGACTCCCGATCGATCCGCTGCGATCGATGCGACGCGCAGTATCCCGCCACGCCCGAGAATCGGCTCGCCGCGATCGACGAGAACTACGCCGGCATCTACCTGAGACGGCTCACGGCCGAAGGCGCTTCGCAGATCGATGCCGACCGGGACGGCGCGTGAATCGCCCGCGCCGAGCGGTCACTCCCACTCGATGGTTGCCGGCGGCTTCGAGCTGATGTCGTAGCACACCCGGTTCACCCCGCGTACCTCGTTGATGATCCGCGTAGACATCCTGGCCAGCACGTCGTGCGGGAACGGGAACCAGTCGGCCGTCATCCCGTCCTGGCTGGTGACCGCACGCAACGCCGCCACGTTCTCGTAAGTCCGGCTGTCGCCCATCACCCCGACGCTGCGGACCGGGAGCAACACCGCGAATGCCTGCCAGATGTCGTCGTAAAGCCCGGCGGCCCGGATCTCCTCCAGGTATATGGCGTCGATCTCCCGCAGGATGTCGAGGCGCTCCTTCGTCACTTCGCCGAGGACGCGGATGGCGAGCCCCGGTCCCGGGAACGGGTGCCGGCCGACCAGCTCTTCCGGCAGACCCAGCTCCCGACCGACCTGACGGACCTCGTCCTTGAAGAGCTCACGCAACGGCTCGACCAGGTCGAACGGCATGTCCTTCGGCAGGCCGCCGACGTTGTGGTGCGTCTTGATCGTGGCCGACGGGCCGCGCACCGACATCGACTCGATGACGTCGGGGTAGACCGTCCCCTGCACCAGGAAGCGCGACTCGGAGCCGGCTTCGCGAGCCGCCTCCTCGAACACTCGGATGAACGTCTCGCCGATCCGCCGCCGCTTTTCCTCCGGATCCTCGACGCCCTTCAGGCGAGAGAGGAATTTCTCGCTCGCGTCGACGACCACGAGCCGGATCCCGAGGTGGCGGCGGAAGGTGCGCTCCACGCTCTCGCGCTCGCCCTTCCGGAGCAGTCCCGTGTCGACGAAGATGCAGGTGAGTTGGTCGCCCACGGCGCGGTGCACGAGCGCGGCCGCGACCGACGAATCGACGCCGCCGGACAGGCCGCAGATCACCTTCTCGTCGCCGACCTGCCTGCGGATCCGCTCGACCGATTCCTCGATGAACGATCCCGCCGTCCAGGTCGGTTCGCACTTGCAGATCCTGAAGACGAAGTTCGAGATGATCTCGTCGCCGCGCGGCGTGTGCGCGACCTCGGGGTGGAACTGCACGCCGTAGATCGGGCGGTCGACGGCACAGAACGCGGCCACCGGAAGCGACGTCGTGCTCGCCAATGTACGGAATCCCGGCGGCGGCTCGTCCACGTGGTCCCCGTGGCTCGCCCAGACGGTTACGTGCTCGCCCGGCGCGAACCCGTCGAACAATTCGTTCGGCTCCGTAATCGTCATCTCGGCCCGGCCGTACTCCCGGCGCCCGGGCACCACCTTGCCGCCCTGCTGGTGCGCGATCAGCTGCATCCCGTAGCAGATCCCGAGGATCGGAACGCCCAGGCCGATGATGCCGGGGTCGGCCGACGGGACCTCGTCGCCGTATACCGATGCCGGCCCGCCCGAGAGGATGATCCCCTTCGGATCCCAGGCGCGGATCCAGTCCAGGTCGACCGTCGGCGGGTGGATCTCGCAATAGACCCGCTCCTCTCGGACGCGGCGAGCAATGAGCTGCGTGAACTGCGATCCGAAGTCCAGGATCAGGATTCTGTTCGCCATTCGTGTGGTTACGCTCGGGGTTGTCAGGTGTCGCTCGTTTCCAACAATTCGACCTCGCCGCGTACGAGGTCGTCGACGGTTTCTCGACGGCGGATCAGACGGAACGCGTCGCCGTCGACCAGGACCTCCGCCGGCCGCACGCGTGAATTGTACTGCGACGCCATGCTGAAGCCGTAGGCGCCGACGGTGCGGATCGCCAGCAGCTCACCTTCGGCCGGGCGCTCGAGCGGCCGGTCCAGCGCGAGGAAGTCTCCCGTCTCGCAGATCGGGCCGACGACGTCGACCGCAATCACCGGCCGTCCGGGGTGCAGCTCGACCGGCTCGACGGCGTGGTAGCTCGCGTAGTGGCTCGGCCGCAGCAGGTCGTTCATCCCGGCGTCGGTGATCACGAACGTCTTGCCGCCCATCTCCTTGACGTAGAGCACGCGGGTCAGCAGTACGCCCGCGGGCCCCACGATGTATCGCCCGGGCTCCAGGACCAGCCGCAATCCGGCCCCGACGACGCCCGGGAGGAGCGCCGCGGCGAGGTCGGAGATCGACGCGTCGATTCCGTCGTCGCCGTAGGCGACGCCGAACCCGCCGCCCAGGTCGAGGTACTCGAGCTCGATCCCCTCCGCCCGGATCGCGTCGACCAGCCCGAGGACGTGCGAGAATGCGCGCTGGTACGGAACGACGTCGACGATCTGGCTCCCGATGTGCACGTCCACACCGCGGACGCGAATCCCCGGGAGCGCCGCCGCGAGCCGGTAGAGCCGGAGCGCGTCCTCGCCCGGGATCCCGAACTTCGTCGCCCGGTGTCCCGTTCGCGTGTACGCGTGCGGCGTGGGACTCTCGATGTCCGGGTTGATCCGGAGGGCGATCGGCGCGACCTTGCCCACCGCCGAGGCCAGCTCCGAGAGCGCCCGGAGCTCGCCCTCGCTCTCCACGTTGAACCCGTAGATCCCGGCCTCGAGCGCGGCCGCCATCTCCTGGACCGTCTTCCCCACCCCGCTGAAGACGATCTTTTCCGGAGCGATGCCGGCGAGGAGCGCGCGGTGAAGCTCGCCGCCGCTCACGATGTCTGCGCCCGCGCCCTCGCGCGCGAGAAGGCGCAGGATCGAAAGGTTCCCGTTCGCCTTGACCGAGTACGCAATGAGCCGGTCCACGCCCGCGAAGGCGCGGTCCAGCTCATGGTACCGCTCGACGATGCTGCGGCGGCTGTAAACGTACAGCGGCGAACCGTGCGCCGCGACGAGGTCCTCCGCGGGCACCGCTTCGCAGTAGAGCTTGCCGTCGCGGTGCCGAAAATACGAGTTCGGGGTCAGTAGGCTCGTGCCCAGACCGCCTCCTCCCGGGCCTCGCCGCCGCACACCAGGCAGCGCTTCGGCGGCTCGGGCGTCCGGAACTCCTCGAACGGCAGGACGCGGATCGTCGCCTTCGTGTCCTCCTTCACCTTCTCCTCGCACCGCGGCGAGCCGCACCAGCCGGCGTAGACGAAGCCGCCCACGCCCTCCATGATCTCGCGGAAGCGCCCGTAATCCTCGATGCCGCGATGGGAGTTCTCCTCCCGACGCCGACGGGCCGCCGCGAGCATCGTGTTCTGGATCGCCTGCAGCCGCGCCGGGATCGTGGCCAGCGCCTCATCCTCGGGGACGAACTGCTTCCGCGGACCGTCGCCGTCTTCGATGCGGCGCACCAGGACGAGCTGCCCGTTGGCCACGTCCTTCGGCCCGATCTCGATGCGGAGCGGCACGCCCTTTCGTTCCCACTCGTAGAACTTCGCGCCCGGCGTCATGTTCTCGCGCGTGTCCACGTGGAGCCGCACGCCGCTCGCGCGGAGAGCGGTGGCCACCGAATCCGCCTTCTCCAGGACGACGGACCGCTCCTCGTCCTTCCGGTAGATCGGAACGACGACGACCTGGTACGGCGCGAGCTTCGGCGGCATCACGAGGCCGGTGTCGTCGCCGTGCGTCATGACCATCCCGCCGATCAGGCGCGTCGAGACGCCCCAGGACGTGTTCCACGCGTACTCCTCGCCGCCCGCCTCCGTCTGGAACTTGAGGTCGAACTGGCGCGAGAAGTTCTGCCCCAGCATGTGCGATGTGCCCGCCTGGAGCGCCTTGTTGTCCTGCATCAGCGCCTCGAGCGAGTACGTCCGCACCGCGCCCGGGAACTTCTCCGATTCCGTCTTCCGGCCCAGCACCGGCGGCATCGCCATCCACTCGTCCATGAATGTGCGGTAGACGGCATGCATCCGCCGCGCCTCCTCCTCGGCCTCCGCCTCCGTGGCGTGCGCCGTGTGCCCCTCCTGCCAGAGGAACTCGAGCGTGCGCAGGAAGAGGCGAGTCCGCATCTCCCACCGCACCACGTTCGCCCACTGGTTGATCAGGAGCGGCAGGTCACGGTAGCTCTGCACCCACTTCGCGAACATCGCGTAGATGATCGTCTCGGAGGTGGGGCGCACGACGAGCGGCTCCTCGAGCTTCGATTCCGGGTCCGGGATCAGCCCGCCCTCGGGCGACGCCTTGAGTCGCGAGTGCGTGACGATCGCCATCTCCTTGGCGAAGCCCTCGACGTGCTCCGCCTCGCGCGAGATGAAACTCTGCGGGATGAAGAGCGGGAAGTACGCGTTCTGGTGCCCCGTCTCCTTGAACATGGCGTCCAGCGCGCGCTGCATGTTCTCCCAGACCGCGTAGCCGTACGGCCGGATCACCATGCTGCCGCGCACCGGCGAGTAGTCCGCCAGTTCCGCACGCAGGACGACCTCGTTGTACCACGCGCTGAAATCTTCTGCTCGAGGGGTCAGCCCCTTCTCTTCCGCCATCGGACCTCCAAACCCCGTCCCTTGGGTGCGGTTCGCACCCCATGCTCTCCGTTACCCCCGATCCCGGGGCATGCTCCTTTCGGGCCGCGGCCCATAAACCTCACCCGAACACCCCGCGGCCCCGAGCCGAATCAGCCTCGTTCGCCTTCTCCCGGCCCGCCTTCCGGCGGCGACCCGCCGTTCCCCCTGAGCGCCGCTACGATGCGAGCGATGGCCGGCACGCCGAGAATGACAACGATCAGGACCAGCCACGTCTCGCGGAACGGGAACCCCGCGAACGAGAGAATCCATGCGACGAGCGCGGCGCCGAGGACGGCGACCACGACGGCCGCGAGGAAGGTACCGTACGTGAACAGCGCCGCGCGCCGCAGGATCCGGCGACGCTCCTCTCGGAATCGATCGGGCTCCCTCGTCTCGGGCGTCATCGTCCCTCAGGGCGTGAGTTCGTCGAGCGGGATGCGACGTTCCTCGCCCGTCCGCATCTCGCGCAGCACCGCGACCCCGGCGGCGACCTCGTCCGGCCCGAGCACGATGACGCGCTCCGCGCCCCGGGCATCCGCATCCTTGAACTGCCGCCCGACGCCGCTGGGGTGCAGCGAGTAGGCGACGGAGTTGCCCGCCTCCCTCAGCCGCTTCGCGACCCGCAGCATGAGCGGCCGCTCCGACTCGCCGATCGTGACGATGTAGTAGTCGAGCCTCGGCTCGAGCGGCGGGAGCAGCTTGCGATCCGCCAGGATCTCGCCAAGCACGACGTCGCCCATGCCGAAACCGAGCGCCGGGAGGTCGACGCCGCTCACCGCACGCAGCAGGTTGTCGTACCGCCCACCGCCGCAGATCGCGCGGAACTCGCCCGCCCGGTCGAAGATCTCGAAGACGGTGCCCGTGTAGTACGCGAGCCCGCGCACGATCGTCGGGTCGAGGACGACGAAGTCGCCAAGCCCCATCGCGTCGAGGTGCTCGAAGTATCGCTCCAGCCGCGCGAGTTCGTCCGCCACGCCCTGTACGCCGGCGTAGGCGCGGGCGAGGGACTCGAAGTCGCGGTGCTCGAAGATTCCGAACACCTCATCGACCGTCGTGGGCGCGAGCCCGACCTCCTTGTGCAGCTTCTCGCGCGTACGCGCCTCCTCCTCCCGCCCGAGCTTGTCGATCACGGCGTACGCCGCCGGGAGCTGGTCCGCCGGCACGCCCGCGTGCAGGAGCAACCGCTCGAGCAGGCGACGGTCGCTGACCCGGGCGACGACGTCGTTCGGCCCCAGGCCGAAGAGCCGCAGCGCGTCCAGCGCGACCGCGAGCACCTCCGCGTCGGCCAGGATGTCCTCCTCGCCCAGGATGTCGACGTTCCACTGGAAGTGCTCGCGCAGGCGACCCCGCTGCGTGCGCTCGTAGCGGAAGAGCTGCGGGATCGAGAACCAGCGGATCGGCTTGCGCATCCCGGCCGCCCGCGCGCCGACCATCCGCGCGAGCGTCGGCGTCATCTCCGGCCGCAGCGCGACGGCTCGCCCGCCCTTGTCCTCGAAGTTGTAGAGCTGATGGACGATCTCCTCGCCGCTCTTCTCGATGTAGAGCTCGAGCGGCTCGAGTGGAGGCCCGTCGTATTCCTCGAACCCGTACCGCCTCGCCACCTCGCGCCACACGCCCATGATGTAGGCGCGCACGGCGAACTCGGCCGGGTAGAAATCCCTGAATCCCGGTAGGCTGTTGAACGCTGGCATGGGCGCGAATCTAGGACCCGCAAACGAACGCGGGCAAGGGCGCGTCGACCCCGAACGGCGCGAGGTCGAGCGCGGCGAGGGCGTCGCCTACGGTGTGGAAGGAACCGGTCACGACGACGGTCCCCGAGGCCGCGCTCGCGCGCGCCTCGGCGAGCGCGGCGCAGAAGTCGGGGCGCGCGAGGACACGCTCCGACGCGAGCGACGCGGCGACGACCGTCGGGTCCCAGCGCCGGTGCTCGGGCGCCGTCGGCGGCACGGTCAGGATGAGAGTGTCGACGAAGCCCGTGAGCGGCGCGAGCATCGCGGGCCACTCCTTGTCGCTCAGGATCCCGACCACGGCGACCACCGGCCGCTGCGCCCCGATCGCGCCCAGCGCGGAGACCAACGCCTCGACGCCCGCGGGGTTGTGCGCCGCGTCGAAGATCCAGGTCCGGCCGTCGATCTCCTCCCGCTGCAGGCGGCCCGGCCACCTGACTTGGGCGACGCCGCGAATGACGGCCTCCCGGTCGGGGCGAAGCTCCGCGGGCAGCCGTTCCAGAGCCGTGACCGCGAGCGCGGTGTTGCGCGCCTGGTGCTCGCCGACGAGCGGCGTGTGGAGTTCCATCTCGCCCCAGGCGCGCGTCGCGAGGACCAGCCGCGTCCCATCCGCGCCGACCCGAACGTCACGGATCGCGTCCGGCTCGAGAACGGCCATCGGCGCGCCGACCTCGGCCGCACGGGAGCGGAAGACGTCGAGCGCCCGCGGCCCGCGCTCCGCGGTGACCATCGGGACGCCCGGCTTGATGATCCCGGCCTTCTCCGCCGCGATCTCCTCGATCGTCTCGCCCAGCCATTCGGCGTGGTCCCGTGCGATGTTCGTGATCACCGCCACGTCGGGAACGATCACGTTGGTCGAATCGAGCCGGCCGCCGAGGCCGACCTCGATCGCCGCAACCTCGACGCCCGCCCGAGCGAAGGCGAGGAATGCGATCGCCGTCGTCGCCTCGAAGAACGATGGCTCTTCGATCCGGATCAGCGGCCAGAGCTCACGCGCGGCTTCGACCAGCGCATCCTCGGTGAGCGGACGCCCGTCGACCTGCACGCGCTCGCGGAAGGTGCAGAGGTGGGGCGAGGTGTAGAGCCCGGTGCGGCGCCCTGCCGCGCGTAGGACCGACGCGATCGTCGCCGAGACCGAGCCCTTGCCGTTCGTGCCGCCGATGTGGATCGAGCGGAACCGACGATGCGGATCGCCGACCGCCGCGAGTAGGCGCGCCGTCCGATCCGTGCCCCAGCGGATCCCGCCCGTCAGTCGGGGGAAGAGCTCGCGGACGAGCTCGGTATAGGTGAGGGAGTTCAATCGGCCGCCTGCTCGCGCGCTTCCGAACCGACTCCGGCAGGCGCGGCTTCGGGCAACCCGAGCATGTGGCGCAGCAACCGGCCGACCGTCGCCTTGAGCTCGCGCCGGTCGACGATCGCATCCAGCATCCCGTGCTCGAGGAGGAATTCCGACCGCTGGAAGCCTTCGGGAAGCTCCTGCTTGATGGTCTGCTCGATCACCCGGGGCCCGGCGAACCCGATGAGCGCGCCCGGCTCGGCCAGGTTGATGTCGCCGAGCATCGCGTACGAGGCCGTCACGCCGCCGGTCGTCGGGTCGGTCAGGATCGAGATGTAGGGAACGCCCGCCTCGTGAAGCTGGGCCAGTACCGCCGAGGTCTTGGCCATCTGCATGAGCGAGAGGATCCCTTCCATCATCCGCGCACCGCCCGAGGCGCTCACGATGAGGAGAGGGCGACGGTCCTCGAGCGCCCGGCGCGCGAGCCGCGCGATCTTTTCGCCCACGACGGAGCCCATGCTCCCGCCAATGAACGAGAAGTCCATGACCGCGAGGTAGACCGGCACGCCCTCCAACGTTCCGCCCACGGCGCGGAGCGCGTCTCCGTGCCCGGTCGCCCGTTCCGCCGCCTCGAGGCGCTGGGGATACGGCTTGAGGTCGACGAACCCGAGCGGATCGCCGCTCCGAAGGTCCGTGTCGAATTCCTCGTACTCGTCCCCGTCGAGCAGAAGCCGGATGTACTCCTCGGCGCCGATCCGCATGTGGTAGCCGCAGGAGGGGCAGACGTTGAAGTTCTGCGCCAGCCGCGCACGGTAGAGAATCTCCCCGCACTGGGGGCACTTCTCGAACACGTCGGCCGGGAGCTCCCGCCGATCCGCCGCCTGCAGCTTCTTTTTCGGCTTGCTGAACCAGGCCATCGTCCTATCACATCCTTCCCTGCTCCGCGGCGATCCGCTGCACGAGGCCAAGGGCCAGGTACGACGCGAGCAGGAACGAGCCCCCGTAGCTCAGAAACGGAAGCGGGATCCCGGTGATCGGCATGATCCCGACCGTCATCCCGATGTTGACGACCACGTGGGCGAACCAGGCGCCGAAGATACCAAAGACGACGATCCCTGCAAAGGGGTCCGGCACCCGCTCCGCGATCCGAGTGATCCGCCACAGGATGAGCCCGAAGACCAGCAACACCGGGAACGTGCCGAAGAAGAAGCCGAACTCCTCTCCGATGACGCTGAAGATGAAGTCCGTGTGCTGCTCCGGCAGGAACGCCAGTCGCTTCTGCGAGCCGAGGGTGAATCCCTTGCCGAACGGCCCACCGCTACCGATCGCGACGCGCGATTGGATCACGTGCCAGCCGGCGCCGCGCGGATCGATCGAGGGATCCAGGAATACGAGGAGGCGCGCCTTCTGGTACCCGGCGAGCGAGTTCCAGAGCGGCAGCGCGATCGTACCCGCCGCCAGGTTCGCGGCCACCACGGTGACTCCCTCCCACAGGTACGCCCTGTAGAAGTAGAGGAAGACCACCAGGAGGACCATGTGTATGCTGAACAGCCCCGCGTTGAACGACAGCAGCAGTCCGACCACGGGACTGACGAGCATAAACATCAGACCGAGCGGAGTTCCCGCCCAGTACAGCACCGCGAGCAGGATCGCGGTGAAGACCATTGCCGTCCCGAGGTCCGGCTGGAGCATGACGAGGCCCATGGGCACGAGGACGAGCATCACGGGCGTGATGAGCGTCCATAGCGACCTGGGCGGCTCGCGCCAGTTCCCGGTGACGCGGGCGAGCATGAGGATGGTCGCCAGAATAGCGAACTGGGACGGCTGCACCAGGATGGGGCCGAGATCGATCCAGCTCTTGGTGCCCTGCGCGGTCCCGTAGCCGCGGCCGATCACGAGCGTGAGCGCCAGCAGTGCGGTACCGATCACGTAAGCCGGGACGGCGGCCCATTCGAACCACCGCACCTGGATCCGCGTGACCACCAGGAAAACGAAGACCGAGACGCCTAGGAAGAGGAGCTGCTTCTTCCATACCCACTGGACCGCGGGGTCGGGCACGTCGAGCTGGCCGGCCGAATAGACCATGGCCACGCCGAAGAGCGACAGCCCCAGCACGAGGAGGAGAAGCGTCGTATCGCCCAGGGAGGCGCGGAGCCGCTGGATGAGGATCATTGCGCCCAGCGTGCGGGTCGTCCCGCCCTGTAGTGTTCCATCAATGTCTGTACGGTATCCGTCGGCATGCCGTACTTGCGTCGCAAGTAATAGTCCGCGGTCTTGGCGGCGTACTGCGCCGCGACCCACCCGTGCTGACCGAATTCGAGGAGCACGGCCACGACGATCTCCGGCTTCCCACCGCGAGGCCCGGCCATCCCGACGAACCAGGCGTGGTCGTCGCCGTGCGCGTTCTGCGAGGTGCCGGTCTTTCCGCGCCAGTCCCAGTGCTCGAGCGCCGACATCCCCGCGGTGCCGCCGCCGTTCGGGATCGTTACCCGGCGGATCCCCTCCAGGAGCGGCTCGAGGATCTCATCGCCCCAACCGAGGTCCCAGCGCCGTTCGCTTCCATCGTCGTCGGCCGCGATGCGAGGCGCCATGACGCGGCCGTTTCCCGCGAGCGCGGCGTAGAGCTGCGCCATCCGCAGCGGGGACTGGTCGTTCGCGCCCTGCCCGATGGCGAGACTCAGTACCTCGGCCTGGGTCGGGTCCCACCCCCAGCGCCGGCGGTACCAGCGGGGCCCATCCGGGAAGATCCCGGACTTCTCCGAGGGCAGATCCACGCCGGATGCGGACGCGAATCCGAGCCGGGTGCCCTCCGACAGGAATCGCTCCAGCCCGATTTTCAGGCCGACCTGGTAGAAGTAGACGTCGCACGAGACCTTGATCGCGTCCGGTAGAGTCAGGTACCCGTGCCCGGACCGCTCCCAGCACCGGAAGTAGCGATTTCCGTACTGCATCCCGCCCCGACAGGGGATCTGCATCGGCTGGTCCGGGTCGAGAACGCCCAGCTCCATTGCGATCGCGGCCGTGACCAGCTTGAACGTCGATCCGGGAGGATAGGTTCCGTCAGTGGCACGGTTGAGGAGCGGCTTGGCCGGGTCTTCGTTCAGCCGCCGCCACACCTCCGGGTCGATCCCGCCGACGAAGAGATTGGGATCGAAGCTCGGATTCGAGTACATCGCCAGGACGTGGCCCGTCCCCGGCTCCACCGCGACGATCGCTCCGCGCATGGTGTCGGGGAAGATCTTCGCGATCCACCGCTGGAGGTCCAAGTCCACGTGCAGCCTGAGGTCCTCCCCGGGTACGGGCGCCACGACCCGCCGCGGCGCGTACTCGCCGACGATCCGGCCGTGGGCGTCCATCTCCACGTACCGGACGCCGGGCGTGCCGCCCAGGGTCCGCTCGTAGCGACGCTCGATCCCCGTCTTCCCGATCACCTGGCCGGCCGAGTATCCCTCGAATTCCGGGCGAGCGAGCTCGTCCTCCGAGATCTCGCCGACGTAGCCGAGGAGGTGGGCCACGGCCGCGCCGTCAGGGTACCGCCGCTTCGGGCGCATGTCGATGTAGACGCCGGGGAGGAAGAGCCGCCGCTCCTCGATCGCCGATACCTGCTCGAACGTGAGGTCGGTCGAAACGACGAGCGGCTGGCCGGGCGCGCGGCGGCGACGCGCCATCAGCGCGTCGATGCGAGCTGGCGTCAGACCGAGCAGCGGCGCGAGTCGCTCCAGCGCCGCCCGCACCGTGTCCGGCGGCCCGGGGAGGAGCGACAAGGCGTAACCCGGCACGTTGTCGGCAAGGATTTCCCCGTTGCGATCGAAGATCGAGCCCCGGGGCGGCGGGATCGGCAGCGGCCGCAGCCGGTTCGCATCCGACTGCAGCGCGTACGTGTCGTTCTTGAGAACCTGGGTCTCGAAGAACGCGAAGCCGAGCGTCCCGAGCCCCAGCGCGAGTACGGCCAGGGCTCCCTGGGCCCGACGCCGTCGCGCATGCGGGTGGAAAAGGTGCATCCTTTCACGTCCCGGCCGCTTCCGGGCGCCAGGCCGTGCACGGCCCGCCCGGCGGCGGCTACCGTTCGCCGGTGATCAATCGATAGACCAGGAACGCGACCGATCCGGCGACGGCCGCGTAGGCCGCCGCGATCGGCGCCTCGATCGCGAGCCGGGTCACGGTGTCGCCCCGGACCGCCGGCCCCGCGATCAGGAAGTAGACCACATCGTGGAGCCACTTCCCCACGAAGAGGTAGCCCGCCACGAAGAGCGTCCCCTCGCCGAGGAAGAGGTCGCGAGAACGTGCCCCGAGGAACCCGAGCAGCGTCATCGTGACCGCCTCGGCGCCGAACGCGATGAGCGAGAGCGCATCCCGCAACAGACCAAGGACGAGGCCCAGCGCCGCGGCCCCCGCGCCGCCCAGCCGGCGCGCGCCCAGGAGCAGCGCAACCGTCAGGAGATCCGGGGCCGTCGCACCAAGACCGATCGCGATGTGCAGTACGAAATCTAGAGCGACGAGCAGGGCGATGAACGCCCAGAACGTCCACGCCCGGCTAGCCGTCATTGCCGATTCCCATCCGCCTCCTCACCAGTATCCGCCGCCGCGGTGTCCGGTTCGCCGCCCACGGGCCACAGATTCGACAGGTCGCCCCCGCCGCCCCAGTCCGACCGGATTCCCACGAGAACGTGCGACGCCGCTTCCGGCCTAACCGCCGGGCGCACGAGATAGCTCTTCCGCCAACCCGTGTCCGCTTCTTCGATCCCGACCACGGAGCCGAGCGGGATCCCCCTCGGGTACACGCCGCCGCGACCCGACGTGACGATCCGGGTCCCGGGCTTGATGTCGCTGTGGAACGGCGCGCCCGCGAGAACCAGCAGGTCCTCCTCCCGGAACTCGCCGCGCCGCGGCTCGACCAGGCCGTACACCTGCCCGTCCAGCGTCATGGCGCTCGCGCGGAAATCCGGGTGCGTCCAGTCGATCGCCTGCGAGATGTGCTCGTCGACTTCCCACACGACGCCGAGCAGCCCCTCGGGCGTCAGGACCGGGCTCCCCACCTCCACGCCATCCGCCCTGCCGATGTCGAGGAGAAACGTGCTCTCCGCGCCCGGCACGCCCAGCCGCATGACCTCCGCCGACTTGAAGTGCTCGGCCGCCCGCGCGCGCAATCCGAGGAGCGCGCGCAGCCGCCGGTTCTCCTCGGCGAGCGTCGCCTGCGCGGCCGTGACCGCGGCCAACGAATCGTGCCGGGCCCGCAGCTCCGCGACGTCGACGCTCAAGACTCGCCGCTCGACGATCTCCCGCTGCGCCGCCAGGAACGGGCGCAATGCAGTGCTGCGTAGCGCCCCCCGAATCGGCGCCTGGTAGCCCGACGGCAGGAAGAACAGAAAAAGCGCGATCAGCATGAGGCCTGAAACCACAGCTGCTTCGCGCCTCTTCCCCCTTCGCTTCCCCTCGAAGTAGTCCACCGCTCAGGTCTGCAGAACGCTCCGATAGCGCGGCAGGTCATCCAGGATCCGACCCGCGCCGCGCACCACGCACGTCAGCGGTTCCTCGTCCACGTGGATCGGCAGATTCGTCTCGTGCGCGAGCAGCTTGTCCAGCGCACGGATCAACGCTCCGCCGCCTGTCATCACGATCCCGCGGTCCACGATGTCCGACGCCAGCTCCGGCGGCGTGATCTCCAGCGCGCGCCGCACGGCGTCCACGATCTGCTGGATCGGCTCCTGGATGCACTCCCGGATCTCCTGCGAGTGCACCCTCACCGTCTTCGGGATCCCGCTCACGAGATCCCGCCCCTTGACCTCCATCTCGCGTTCCTCGCCGATGTTGAAGGCGGAGCCGATCTGGATCTTGATCGCTTCCGCCGTCGGCTCGCCGATCAGCAGATTGTAGTTCTTCCGCAGGAACGTGACGATCGCATTGTCGATCTCATCGCCGCCCACGCGGATCGACGTGTCCGACACGATCCCGTTGAGCGCGATCACTGCAATTTCCGTGGTACCGCCGCCGATGTCGATCACCATGTTCCCCGTCGGCGTGTCCACGGGCAGGCCGACGCCGATCGCCGCGGCCATCGGCTCGGCCACCATGTAGACCTCTTTCGCGCCCGCCGCGGCCGCGCTCGACCGCACCGCCCGCTTCTCCAGTTCCGTGATCCCGGACGGCACGCCCACGACGACCCGCGGCTTGATGCGGAAGATCCGCTTCGACGTGACCGTACGCAAAAAATGGCGCAGCATGATCTCGGTGATGTCGACATCCGCGATCACGCCATCCTTGAGCGGGCGAACCGCCATGATCCCTTCGGGCGTACGGCCGAGCATTCGCTTGGCCTCGAGGCCGATCCCCTTGATCCGGTTCGTGCCTCGCTCCACCGCCACCACCGAAGGCTCGTTGAGGACGATCCCCTCGCCCTTGACGTAGATCAGGGTGTTCGCGGTACCGAGGTCGACGGCGATGTCGTTGACTGGGAGGAGTCTCCCGGAAGAAAACCAGCTCTTGAGCGCCATAACTCACCGCGTGCCCCGACCTCGGGGCGGGACAGGGACCAAACATGCGAGACCCACCGTTTCGGTGGGTCACGCCCTCGAAACTCCAAGGGAGCGTTCAAGTTAACCCGCGCGAAAACCTCGTGCAAGATTTCGCGCGGGAACGGCTCAGAGGCGACCCGTGCTGCCGAATCCGCCCGCGCCGCGCACGCCGCCGGCGGGCAACTCCTTGACGAGGTCCCACTCGATGCGGCATACCCGGGCGACGACGAGCTGCGCGATGCGCTCGCCGTGCGCGATCGTTTGCGGTTCGCGGTCGAAGTTGATCATTGGGACGAGCAGCTCGCCCCTGTAGTCACTGTCGATCGTGCCCGGGGCATTCGGCATTCCGAGCCCGCGGTGTATGGCGAGCCCGGACCGGGGACGGACCTGGGCCTCCGTCCCCTCGGGGAGAGCGATGGAGAGACCGGTCGGGACGAGCACCCGCCCGAGGGGCGGGAGCTCGATGTCCGGCCCGGCGTTACGCAGGTCCACGGCGGCGGAGCCCGGCGTCGCGTAATCGGGCAGCGGCCACTCCGCTGGGAAGTGGGGCAGTCGGCGGATCAGGACGCGGACCGATTCCATCGACGCCGGCTCGCTCGGGACCGCCTCAGAGGACTTCCTCGACCGGCGTGTACGGCAGGCCGAACGCCTCCGCCACGCCCGGGTAGGTGACCTTGCCGTCCACCACGTTGATGCCGAGCGCGAGCGCCCGGTCGCCGCGGCACGCCTCGAGCCACCCCTTCCCCGCGAGCGTCAGCGCGTAGGGGAGCGTCGCGTTGGTCAGCGCGAGCGTCGAGGTGCGCGGCACGGCGCCCGGCATGTTGGCGACGCCGTAGTGGATCACGCCGTCCACGACGTAGATCGGGTTCTCGTGCGTGGTCGGGTGGATCGTCTCGACGCACCCGCCCTGATCGACGGCGACGTCGACGATCACCGCGCCCTCCTTCATCCGGGCGAGGTCCTCGCGGCGCACCAGGTTCGGCGCCTTCTTCCCCGGGAGCAGGACCGCGCCGATCACGAGGTCCGCCTCCTCGATCTGGGCGAGGATGTTGTGGCGGTTGGAGTAGACCAGCTTCACGTTCCTCGGCAGGACGTCCGACAGGTAGCGCAGCCGGTTGAGCGACACGTCGAGCAGGACGACGTCGGCCCCGAGGCCCGCCGCCATCTTCGCCGCGTTCGTGCCCACGACGCCGCCCCCGATGATCACGACCCGCGCGGGCTCGACGCCCGGCACGCCGCCCAGGAGGACGCCCCGCCCGCCGAAGAACCGCTCCAGGTACTTGGCGCCCTGCTGCACGGCCAGACGGCCGGCCACTTCGCTCATCGGGGTGAGGAGTGGCAGTTCGCCGCTCGGGAGCTGCACCGTCTCGTAGGCGATCGCGATCGCGCCCGAGTCGATGACGGCGCGCGTCAGCGCCTCGGAAGCGGCGAAATGGAAGAACGTGAAGATGACCTGCCCTTCGCGCATGCGCGGCCACTCGGGCTCGATCGGCTCCTTCACCTTGACGATCATCTCCGCCCGGGCCCAGACCTCCTCGGCGGTGTCCACGATCGTCGCGCCGGCCCGCTCGTAGGCCTCGTCACCGAAGCCGCTCCCGACACCCGCACCCTTCTCGATGAGGACCGTGTGGCCCGCGTTCACGAGCGCGTCCGCGCCGGCGGGAACCAGGGCGACCCGGTTCTCGTTGGCCTTGATCTCCTTCGGCACTCCGATGATCATGATGTCGCTTCCGTCAGATAGTCGTCTCAGCTCTTCGGCCCGAGCCGGACCCCGACCTGCCGGTCCGGGTCGTAGCACTCCGCCGCGACACCGGCCACGTCGTCGAGCGTCACGGCGTCCAGCCGCGCCATCAGCTCCTCCACAGTGAGAAACGGCTCCTCGTAGAGCCCGAAGCCCGCGAGCCGCTGGAGCCGAGCTCCGCTCGACTCGAGCGAGATCACGAGTTGCCCCTTGACCTGCCCCTTCGCGTCCTCCAGCTCCTCGGCCGTCAGGCCGGAGCGCGCCAGGCGCGCCAGCTCCTCGCGAAGCACCTCCTCCGCCCGATCCGCCCATTCGTGCCGGGTGCCGACGTACACCCCGGCGATCCCGGCTTCGGCGTAGAAAGATTGGAAGGAATAGACGGTGTAGGCCAGCCCCAGTTCCTCGCGCACCCGCTGGAACAGCCGGGAGCTCATCCCGCCGCCGAACGCGCTGGAGAGGAGGACCAGCGCATACCGCCGCGGGTCCCGGTGTCCGAACGTGTGCGTGCCCAGGACGATGTGCGTCTGCGCCGTCGGCCGCTCCACGTACAGCGACTTCCCTTCCGCGGGCGTCGGCTTCGGGACCGGCATCGGGTCCACGCCGTCCGGCGCATTCCCGAACAGCGTCGCGACGCGATCCACCAACTCCTCGTGGCGGACGCTGCCCGCCGCGGCCACGATCAGGTTCGGCCGCCTGTAGCCCCGTGCGTGCACACGGCGCAGATCGTCTATGCTCAGCCGGCTGACGGTGTCGCGTGTGCCGAGGATCGGGTAGCCGTACGGGTGTGCGCCCCAGAGCGCCTCGGAATGCAGCTCGAAGACGAGGTCGTCCGGCGTGTCCTCGACCGTCGAGATCTCTTCGAGCACGACCTCGCGCTCGAGCTCCAGGTCCTGCGCCCTCAGCGTGGGGTGTAGGACCAGGTCCGCCAGTACGTCGAGCGCCGTGTCGAAGTGCTCGTCGAGGACACGGGCGTGATACGCGGTGTGCTCCCGCGTCGTGTACGCGTCGAGCGAGCCGCCCAGGCGCTCGATGACAAGGGCGAGCTCCTTCGCGCTCCGCCGCGCGGTCCCCTTGAACACCATGTGCTCGACGAGGTGGCTCGCCCCGAGTTCCGCCTGCGATTCGTGGACCGAACCGCTACGGACCCACACGCCTACGGACACCGAGCGGACTCCCGGCATCTCCTCGCTGAGGACCAGAAGCCCGCCCGGCAGTTCGACGCAGGCGAACCGATCCTGCGTCACTCCAGTTCCTGCAGCGCGGCCTTGCGGGACAGACGGAGCCGTCCCTTCTCGTCGATCGAGAGGAGCTTGACCTTGGTCGTGTCGCCCTTCTTGAGCACGTCCTCGGTCCGTTCCGTACGGCCCTCCTGCAGCTCCGAGATGTGGCAGAGCCCCTCGACGCCGGGCAGGATCTCCACGAACGCGCCGAACGTCGTCGTGCTCTTGACCACGCCCTCGTAGATCCGACCGATCTCGGGTTCCTGCACGATCGCCGCGATCATCTCCCGCGCGCGCTCGCCGCCCTCGGCGCTCACGCTCGCGATCGTGACCAGCCCCGAATCGTCGATGTTGATCTCCGCGCCCGTCTCGTCCTGGATCGAGCGGATCGTCTTCCCCTTCGGCCCGATGACCTCGCCGATCTTGTCGGGGTTGATCTGCATCGTGATGATCCGCGGCGCGTAGCGCGACAGCTCGCTGCGCGGCGTGGACATCGTCTGATCCATGACGTCGAGGATGTAGAGGCGCCCCTTGCGGGCCCGCTCGAGCGCCTCGCGCATGATCTCGATCGTGAGCCCCTCGATCTTGATGTCCATCTGGATCGAGGTCACGCCCTCGCGGGTGCCGGCGACCTTGAAGTCCATGTCGCCGAGCGCGTCCTCGAGGCCGAGGATGTCTGTGAGGACCGCGACCTGGTCGCCTTCCTTGATCAGCCCCATCGCGACGCCCGCGCAGGCGGCCCGGATCGGCACGCCGGCGTCCATGAGCGCGAGGCTCGCGCCGCAGACCGAGGCCATCGAGCTCGAGCCGTTCGACTCGAGGATGTCGCTCACCACGCGGATCGTGTAGGGGAACTCCTCGTACGGCGGCAGGAGCGGCTGGATCGCCCGCTCGGCCAGGGCGCCGTGCCCGATCTCGCGCCGGCTCGTCCCGCGCACCGGCTTCGCCTCGCCCGTCGAGAAGGGCGGGAAATTGTAGTGCAGCATGAACGACTTCGACGTCTCCTGCGGCACGTCGATCGTGTCGATCCGCTGCTCGTCCGAGCTGGTGCCCAGCGTCACGACCGCGAGCGCCTGCGTCTGGCCACGCGTGAAGAGCGCCGAGCCGTGCGTGCGCGGAAGGACGCCGACCTCGCACGTGATCGGGCGGATCTCGTCGACGCGGCGGCCGTCCGCCCGCTCGCCCCGCTCCAGGATCTGCTGGCGCATCACCCGTTTCTCGATCTCCGAGATCACGGTCCCGATCGCGCCGTCCTGCTCCGGGAACTCCTCCGCGAGCGCCGCTTTGACGTCTTCCCGCAGCGTCGCCAGCGCCTGGTTGCGCTCCGCCTTGTCCTTCAGGTTGAGCGACTCACGAACCCGCGCCTCCGCGAGCTCCTCGACCCGCGCGCGGAGATCCTCCGGGATCTCCGCTCGCACCCACTCCATCTTCGGGACCGAGACGTCCTTGAGGAACTCCTTCTGGATCTCGATCAGCTCGCGGATCCCCTCGTGCGCGACCATCAGCCCCTCGGCGATGTCCTCCTCGGGGACCTCGACCGCTCCGCCCTCCACCATCGTGATCGCCGTCTCCGTGCCGGCCACGACGATGTCGACGTCGCTGAACTGCAGCTGCTGGAACGTCGGGTTCAGGACCCACTGCCCCTCGATCCGCCCGATCCGCACGGCCGCGACCGGGCCGGCGAACGGGATCTTCGACATGTTCAGCGCCGCGGAGCAGCCCAGGAGCCCGAGCACGTCCGCATCGTTCTCCTGGTCGGCCGACAGCACGTTGACGAACAGCTGCGTCTCGTACATGAAGCCGTCCGGGAACAGCGGGCGCACCGGCCGGTCGATCTGGCGGGCCGAGAGAATCTCCTTCTCGCTCGGACGCCCCTCGCGCTTGATGAACCCGCCGGGGATCTTCCCGGCCGCGTAGCTCTTCTCACGGTACTCGACCGTGAGCGGGAAGAACGGCATCGACGTCGGCGTGTCCTGAACCGTGGCCGTGCACAGCACCACCGTCTCGCCGTACTGGACCAGGCACGCGCCGTGCGCTTGCCGCGCCATGCGCCCGGTCTCCAGGATCAGCTTCCGCCCCGCAAACTCTCGCTCTATTCTGTGCATTGCCTCTTTTCCGTTCGCTCTAGCGCCTCAGCCCTACCGCACACGCCGCCGCGCTTCCGCTCAGTGACGCAGCCCGAGCTCCTCGATCAACGAACGGTACCGCTCGAGGTCCGTGCGCTTGAGGTATTCGAGGAGACGACGCCGCTTGCCGACGAGGAGCATGAGCCCGCGCCGGCCGTGATGATCCTTCTTGTGAACCTTGAAGTGCTCGGTCAGCTCGTTGATCCGCGCCGTGAGCAAGGCGATCTGGACGGGAGCACTGCCGCGGTCGTTGGGGTGAAGCTGGTACTTCTTGATGATCTGCTCTTTGTCGATCGTCATGATTCTCGTGCCTCCGCGAGAGTCTACGCTGGTCGGGAAGCGAAACGCTTCGGATTTTGAACAACCATTTACATTAGCACACTTTCGTTTTCCCTGCAAGCGCCGCCCCCCTCCGCGAAGAGGGCGCGGGCGCGGGCGCTGTCCTCGTCCATCGCGGCGATGAGCTCGGCGGGACCCGGGAAGGTGCGGACCTCCCGGATCCGGCCACAGAACGCAATCTCGATCGTCCGGCCGTAGAGGTCGCCGGCGAAGTCGAAGACGTGCAATTCGATGGACGGCGGCTCGCCCGCGAAGGTCGGCCGCGGGCCGAGGTGGAGGACGCCGTCGCGCTCGGTCCGGTCCACACCGCGCGCACGGACGGCGTAGATCCCCTCGAGTGGGATGAGCTTGTCCGGGTCGTCGACCCGGATGTTGGCGGTCGGGTAGCCGAGCTCGTTCCCGCGCCCCGCGCCGCGGACGACGGTTCCCCTCACGGTGTACGGGCGGCCGAGTCCGCGAGCGGCGGCCAGGACGTCGCCTTCGGCGAGCGCCTGCCGGATCCGGGTAGAGGAGATGGGCGCACCCTCGGCCTGGATGGCGGGGACGACGTCGACGCCGAAGCCGAGCTCCGCGCCGATCTCGCGCAGGGCGTCGGCGTCGCCCGCTCGCCCGCGGCCGATGCCGTGGTCGTACCCCATGACCAGGTGGGCCATGCCGACGCGGCGGATGAGGATTTCTTCGACGAAGCGTCTGGGAGAATAGCTCGCCAGCTCGTGCGTGAAGGGGAGCGTTACGACCTCGTCCACGCCCGCGGCCAGGAGGAGCTCTCTCCGCTCCTCCGCCGTGGTCAGGCGACGAGGCGCGTGCTCGGGGCGCACGACCCGGAGCGGGTGCGGCTCGAACGTGACGGCGACGGCGCGCTCGCCCCGTTCGCGTGCGATCCGGAGAAGTTCGGCCAGCACGGCGCGGTGGCCACGGTGGACGCCGTCGAACGTGCCCACGGTCACGACCGCGTCGCGCGGCCGAGCCGCGCCGTCGGGGCCGTCGGCGATGAAATCAACGTTCATGCAAAGACCTTCCGCGGCCGAAGCCGCTCGTCATCATATTCACCGATCGCCAGGAGCGCATCCTGGTGGACGACCGCGATCGGGCCGGGCCCGTCCGGCTCTCCCCATGCCCAGGGGAGAGGCCGGCCATGGCGCAGAGCCGCGGCGCCGTCGGCATCCACCTCGATGCGCGGCAGGTGCGCGAGCGCGTCCAGCGGCGACAGCCACGCCGCCTCCACCGCGTCCGGATCCCCGAGCCGGTCGGCCGGAACCGCGGCGGAGACATGGTGGCTGCCGATCGCGGTGCGGCGCAAGGCGGTGAGGTGTGCCCCGACCCCGATGGCCGCACCGACATCCCGCGCGATGGCCCGAACGTACGTCCCGCTCGAGCACTCGACCTCGAATTCGACGTCCGGGAGTTCGACGCCCAGGAGCTCCATCCGGTAGATCTCGACCTCGACCGCGTCGAGCCGGACCGCCGCGCCTCGACGGACCAGGTCGTACGCACGCTCGCCGGCGATCTTCTTGGCCGAGTACGCCGGCGGCACCTGCCGGATGCGCCCCACCTGCGACTGGAGCGCCTCCAGGATCCGGCCGCGATCCAGCGCCCGCCATGCCTGTGACTCGTAGACCGGCGCACCGGTGGCGTCACCCGTGTCCGTTTCGACGCCGAGGCGCATCCTTGCCCGGTAGGTCTTCGGCAGATCGGTCAGGTATTCGGCGATGCGGGTGGCGGTCCCGATGCACAGGAGCAGGAGCCCCGAGGCGAACGGGTCGAGCGTGCCGGTGTGCCCGATTCGGCGAGTGCCGAGGGCCCGGCGGGCGGCCGCGACGATGTCGTGGGACGTCGGGCCCTCCGGCTTGTCCACCGGCAGGACGCCGGAACGGTCAGTCGACATCCCCCGGGTCGGCCGCCGTGTCGTCCCCCTGCGCTCCCCCGTGCTCGTTCGCCTCGCGCAGGAGTCGCTCGATCCGCAGCGCGTGCTCCAGGCCGCGGTCGAGCTCGAATCGCAGCTCGGGCGCGCGACGGATGCGCAAACGCCGCCCCAGCTCGCCCCGGATGAACGGCGCAGCCGCGCGCAGTCCCTCGAACATCTGACGTTGCTCTTCGTCCGTGCCGGACGCCATGACGTACACCCGCGCCAGCGTCAGGTCCGGCGACGTCTCGACCGCCGTGAAGACCGGCGCGCCGACCCTCGGGTCCTTGACCTCGTTGCGGACGATGTCCGTGATCTCTCGCTTGAATTGCTCGTTCAGCCGCTCGATTCGTCGGCCGCCCATGGCTCCCCCCTTCCCCTCGAACGGGCCGTTCGCTCTTGCCCAATGCAAAGTGGCGGCCGGCCCCTCGGGCCGGCCGCCCATCACGTCAATAGAAGGTTCGATAACTGTCGATGATCCGCGCCCGAGCCTCGCCGGCCACGAGCCGGTCCGCGCTGTCGAGCACGGATTCCGCATGGCTGCGCGCCGTCGCCACGACGCAGGCGCTCAGCTCCGCCCGCTGCCACAGGTCGTGGTGGCCCGTCTCCGCGACCGATACGTTGAACCGATCGTGAAGCCGGTCCTTCAAGCTCTTGACCACGCTCCTCTTCTCCTTCAGCGACTGGCAGCCGTAGATCTCCAGCTCCCAGGAGATGAGGCCGATGATCACCGCTCGTGCGACCCTCCTCTCCGGCGCGGCGCCGCGGCATCAGGCGCCGTCGCCGCCCTGCGCGCCCGCCAGCGTGCGGGCCACTTCTTCGACGCGGAAGCACTCGACCAGGTCGCCGACCTTCACGTCGTTGAAGCCCTGGATGTTGAGGCCGCATTCGAAGCCCTCGCGCACCTCGCGGACGTCGTCCTTGAAGCGCTTGAGGCTGCCGAGCTCGCCCTCGTAGATCTGGACGCCGTCGCGGATCAGGCGCACGCGCCCCTTCCGGTCGATGACGCCCTCCGTCACGTAGCAGCCCGCGACGGTACCCACGCGCGGGACCTTGAAGAGCTGCCGGACCTCGGCGATGCCGAGCAGCACCTCGCGCTCTTCGGGCGCCAGCATCCCTTCCATCGCGGCGCGCACATCCTCGACCGCCTCGTAGATGATGCTGTAGAGGCGGATGTCGACGCCTTCGCGCTCGGCCGTCGCCCGCGCGTCCGGCGTCGGGCGGACGTGGAACCCAATGATGATCGCCCCGGCCGTCGTCGCCAGCAGCACGTCCGACTCGTTGATCGCGCCGACCGCCCTGTGGATCACGTCCACCTGGACCTCCGGCGTCGAGAGCTGCTCGAGCGCGTCCGACAGCGCCTGGACCGAGCCGTCCACGTCGCCCTTGATGATGACGTTGAGCTGGACGGTCTCGCCCCGACCCATGAGCTTGCTCAGGTCGGTCAGCTTGACGCCGCGGCTCTTGATGCGGAGCTGCTTCTCGCGCTCCAGCCGCTGCCGCGTCTGGGCGATCGCGGCCGCGCGCTCGCCGTCCATGACGATCAGCGAATCACCGGCCTGGGGCACACCCGAGAGACCGAGCACCTGGACCGGGATCCCCGGCGCCGCCTCGGTGACGTGGTTGCCGCGCTCGTCCAGGAGCGCGCGCACCCTGCCGTCGTAGAGGCCGCAGACGAACGAGTCGCCCACGCGCAGCGTACCGGTCGTCACGAGCACCGTCGCGACAGGGCCCTTCCCGACGTCGAGCTGCGCCTCGATGACCGTCCCGTGCGCCGGCCGCTTCGGGTTCGCCTTCAGCTCGAGGATCTCCGCCTGCAGCAGGATCTTCTCGAGCAGGTCGGCCATCCCCTGCCCCGTCTTGGCACTGACCTCCGCGCACAGGACGTCGCCGCCGAACTCCTCGACCATGACGCCGTGCTGCAGAAGCTCCTGCTTCACCTTCATCGGGTTCGCGGCCGGCTTGTCGACCTTGTTGATCGCAACGACGATCGGCACACCCGCGTTCTTCGCGTGGCTGATCGCCTCGACCGTCTGCGGCATGACCGAGTCGTCGGCCGCCACGACCAGCACCACGACGTCCGTCACCTCGGCGCCGCGCGCACGCATCGCGGTGAACGCGGCGTGACCCGGCGTGTCGAGGAAGGTGATCGCCCGTCCGTCCTCGAGCTTGACGTGGTACGCGCCGATGTGCTGCGTGATGCCACCCGCCTCGCCGGCGATCACGTTCGTCTTGCGGATGTAGTCGAGGAGCGACGTCTTCCCGTGGTCGACGTGGCCCATCACCGTGACGACCGGCGCCCGCGGCTCGAGGTCCTCCGGCCGGTCCTCGATCTGCAGCTCCTCATCCAGCTCCGCGCCGTATTCCTCCTCGCGGATCGCCTTGAAGCCGAACTCGTCGAGCAGCAGCTCGATCTGGTCGAAGTCGAGGCGCTGATTGATCGTGACCATCAGGCCGAGGTTCTTGAACGCGCTCGCGACGATCTCCGTCGGCGAACGGTCGATCAGCTCGGCCAGCTCGGCCACGGTCAGGAACTCGTTGACGCGGATCGTGCGCGCCTCCTCGGCCCGCTGCCGCTCCCGCTCGGCCTCGCGCTCCGCCCGGCTGACCGGCTCCTCGCGGCGATGACGGCGCTTCTTCCCGCCGGACTTCAGCTCCGCCATGACGCGCTGCAGGTTCTCCTGCACGGCCTCCTGGTCGACGCGACGCTGCTTCTTCTTCCGGCGCTCCTTCTTGCGCCGCCCGTCCGCCGTGAAGCCTTCGGCCTGGATGCGAACCTGCCCGCCCGGCCCGGCGCTCGCAGCCGGCGCCGGCGCCGCCGGCCGCGGCGGCAGCGCGAGCCCTTCGGTCACCCGGCGCGGGCGACGCGGTACGCGCTCCTCGACCGGCGCGGGGCGCGCCGGCTCGGGCGCCCGCTCTTCCGCCTTGGCCGCCGGGGCGGGCGCCTCCGCGGCAGGTTCCGCGGCCGCCGGAGCCTCCTCGGCAGGCGGCGCTTCCGCTTCGGCCCCGGCCGACTCGTCCGCCTCGGGCGCGGCGGCAGCCTCTTCCTCGACCTGGGCCGCAGGCGCCTCCGCCTCGGCCTCGGCTTCCGGCTGCGCCTCGGCAGGCCCGGCCACCGGCTGCGCCGGGCCCGGGCTGCTCACGACCACGGTGGTGCCCGTCGCCTCCGCCCCGCCCGTCGTCACGAGCTCCGCGCCCCGCTCGGCCGCCGCTTCGGCCTGCTCCGCGGCCATCTGCTCGGCCGCGTCGGCCACCGGCGAGGCCGACGAGTCGGCCGCCGTCACCTCGGGCGCGACGTCCTCGCGGCGCCGACGCCGACGACGACGCGTACCGGCCTGCGCGTCCTCCATCACGGCCTCGATGACCTCTTCCGCCTTCGTGTGGCCCGCACGCCGCTCCCGCTCGAAGCGCGCACGCAGCCGCGCCACGACGGCGTCGTCGACTTGCGACGCCTCGCTCCGCACGGAGACACCCATCTCCCTCAGGAGCTGGATGAGGCTCTCAGCCGGTACGTCGAACTCCCTCGCTACTTCGTAGACGCGCATATCCTTTCGCACCACCTCTCGATTGACTCACGAACCCTGCTCGGACTCCGCGTCGATCAGGGCCTTCAGCCGGTCGGCGAACGCCCGGTCGGTCACCCCAACGGCGCTCAACGGAGCGCGGCCGACGGCGGCGCCGAGGGCGTCACGGCTCGCCGCCACGACGTACCCGATCCCGCGTTTGGCCAGGAGAGGCAGAAGCTTCTCCTTTGCGTTCGCGGAAGCGTCCTCGGCGACCAGAACCATCCGCACGCGTCCGCCTCGCGCCGCTTCACGCACCCGTTCCGTACCGGGCACCACGGCGCCTGCGCGGGCGGCCAATCCGAGCAGCCGCAGCGCCGCCTCAGGCGCCTGGCTCCTCCGCGCCATCGTCCGACGTCTCAGCCACCGACGGCTCGTCGAACCGCAGGCCGAGGATCTCGGCCGCGACCTCCCGCGCCTCGGCCAGCTCGGCCTCGGTCGGCCCGGTCTCCGTCGGCTCGGTCGTCGCCGGCTCCTCCTCGGTCAGCTCATCGATGATCCGCACGATCTCGTCCGCTTCCTCCGGGCCGATCCCCGGAATCCGCAGCAGATCCTCGCGCTCCAGATCGATGATGTCGAGGAACGTATTATACCCCGCGGCCTCCAGCGCGGCCACGGTCGCGGGCGGCAGCGAGAGCTCCCGCAGCGGGAAGTCCGCGACTTCGTAGTCGCCTCCGCCGCCGAAGAGCGCCTCGTCCGCACCTCGCTCCAGCCACTCGCGGCTGCCGTACAGGTCGATCTGCCAGCCGATCAGCTGGCTGGCCAGACGCACGTTCTGACCGTTGCGCCCGATCGCGAGCGACAGCTGGTCCTCGTCGACGATCGCGGTGATGACGCGCCGCGACGAATCGCTGATCACCTTCGCGACCTTGGCCGGCGCCAGCGCACGGCGGGCGAAGATCTCCGGGTCCGGGTGCCACGGAACGATGTCGATCCGTTCGCCACCCAGCTCGCTCACGACCGCCTGGACGCGAGCGCCCTTCAGCCCCACGCAGGCGCCCACCGGATCGATCGACTCGTCACGCGACGTGACCGCCAGCTTGCTGCGGCCGCCGACCTCGCGCGCGATCCCCTTGATCTCGACGATCCCCTGCGCGATCTCCGGGACCTCGAGCTTGAAGAGCGCCGCCACGAACATCGGATCGGCCCGCGACAGGATCAGCCGCGGCCCCTTCGACGTCTCCTCGACCCGCTTCAGCACCGCGCGGATCGGCTCGCCCTGACGGAACCGCTCCCGCGGGTTCTGCTCCTTCCACGGGATGATGGCGTCGGCCTCGCGGGCCTTGTTGAGCATGACCACGATCTTGCCGCGCTCGACCTGCTGCACCTCGCCGCTCAGCAGCTCTCCGATCCGATCGGAGAACTCCTCGCGGATCTTGTTGCGCTCGCCCTCGCGCACGCGCTGGATGATCCGCTGCTTCGCGGCCATCACCGCGTTGCGGCCGAACTCGTCGAAATCGACGGGGATCTCCAGGATGTCGCCGATCTCGAACTCGGGGTCGTCCCACCGCGCCTCCTCGAGGGAGACTTGCCGCGCAGGGTCCTCCACCTCCGCGACCACCTCCTTCAGCACGGTGATCTGGATGTTCCCGGCCTCCTCGTCGATGCGGATCTCCGCCTCGACCGTCGCCCCGAAACGCTTGGCCAGCGCCGCCATGATGCCGTCGCGGATCAGATCGTGCAGATCCTCGCGCGACAGGTTCTTGTTCGCGATCATGTCGCGGAACGCCGCCAGCACCTGCGCTGTGTTCGCCATATCCCTTCCTGCTGGACCTTGCTCGCCCGCCTGACTTCGCCCCTTCCGGGGGTCAGCCCCAGCGGAACACCAGATGAGCCCGCGTGACCTGCGCGCGGGGTATCTCCACCACTTCGCCGTCCTCGAGACGGAGTCGAATTCGCTCGTCGCCTTCTTCGCCGCTCAAGCCGAGCAGCTCACCCTGCAGGCGACGACTGCGGCCGGCCAGCGGCTGCGCGCCCCTGAGCGCGACCTCGCGCCCGGCGAAGCGCTCGAAGTCCCGAGGCCGAACCAGCGGCCTCTCGACGCCGGGCGAGGACACCTCGAGCACGTAGCGCCCTCCCAACTCCGGGCGAGCATCGAGGAGAGGCTCCAGCTCGCGCGTCACGCGCGCACAGTCGTCGAGCGTGACGCCCTTCCCCGGCTCTGCGCCGGGGCGGTCGATCCTGATCCTGAAGATCGGCCGGGTCCGCGAGCCGGTTCGCTCCAGCTCGACGAATTCGTAGCCCAGTTCCTCGACCCGACGTTCCAGCTGCTGCTCGAGCTCGTTCGCGGGCATGCCGTCGCCATCAACAAAAAAGTGGGGGTGCATCCCCCACTTCTCACCCGAGCCGCGGCTGGGCGGCCCGACTCCAACTGGATGGAATATAATGCGATCCCGCAACGAATGCAAGTCAATGCGTGGGCCGGCGGCGGCCTCACCCGCTCTCTTCGATGTCCGCGGTCCAGGTCACCTCGACGGCGCCGCGCAGCGAGCAAGCGGTCGGGCACTTCTCGACGTGCCTGGCGAGAGCGCGGTCGACCACTTCGCGCGTCCCCGGTGGGATGCGCAGCGTGTAATGCACGTTGATCCGGGTGAGGACCGGCACCCCGTCCCGGACTTCGTTGATCCCCTCGGCGATCGCCCGGATCGCCCCCGGCTCGAGGCGCACCTGCCGAACGGCGAGCGCGCCGTTGAGCGTGCCGAGCATTCAGCCGCCGGTCGCGGCGACGATGTAGTCGACCGGGAGCGGTAGGTCGGGCTCGGCATCGAGGCCGTAATGGGCCTTGATCGGCCCGTGCACGCCGAACTCGAAGGCGGTGCCGGTGGCGAGCGTGGCGCGCCGGTGGACGCCGCGTACGATCTCGATCTCCGATCGTGCGCGATAGAACGGTTCGCTCATCGTCGAATCCTCCGAAGTGTCTCGGGAGTGTCTGTGAATGGGGAGCCGGGGCGCCGCGTCGTACGGGGAGCGTCAGGGTCGCGACGACTCGTCACGACCGTCCCCCGGTGCCGGCTCGTGTCCGTCGCAGCGCAGGACGGGGAGCCGCGGGTAGCGGGGGAAGCGCGGGTCGGTCCGCGACCGTTCGCACAGGCGGAACCGCGAGCCGCGCCGGTTGACGATCACGCGCGAGTGGCGGCAGTCGCCGCAGAGCCCCGGGGGCGCAGAATCCATTCTCGGGCCCCCTGTCAGCCGCGGATCGCGAGGAAGCCGACCTGCCGCTCCGCACACCCCGCCCGGTGCGAGAAAAACGGCGACTCGCCGCACCGGGTACAGTATGCCGAGACGGTGACATGGGCGGGTGCGACGCCCGCGGCCGCCGCGCGCGCCGCGGCTACCGCACGCAGGTCGACCGGCACGTTGCGGTCGGGTCGCTCGAGCCCGAGCGCCTCGTGCACCTCCGGGCCGACCTCATAGCACTCGCCGCAGATCGCCGGGCCGAGATGGACGTGGAAGCCCGATGGGTTCGTGCCGGTCAGCCCGGCGAGGGCTTCGATCCCCGCCTCGACGGCACCGGCGGCGATCCCGCGCCACCCCGCGTGCACGACGGCGATCGCCCGCGGTTCCGGCGAAACCAGGAAGACCGGCACGCAGTCCGCGACCGATACGGTGAGGAGCGTCCCCGCGGCCGCGGTCGCGTGGCCGTCGGCGTCGTCTGCGACGAGGAGGCCGGCATGCCCCCCGCCGTGCACCAGGATGCGGGTGCCGTGGACCTGCCTCGCGTAGACGGCGCTGGCGCACGCCGTCGCTTCGCGCAGCGCGCGCCAGCGCTCCATCACCTTCCCGACCGGTTCGAGGCCGAAGAGCCGCAGATCGAACGGCTCGGCTCCGTCGCCGCGTCCCGTGGTCCCCTGCACGAGCCAGGGGAACCGCTGCGCCCATTCGGGGTGCCCGAACGCGGGCACGTCGACGGGGAGGCGCGACTCCCGCACCGTTCGCGGCGTTGCGACCCGGCCGTCCATGCGATCCTGCGCCCGAATCCGTCTACTCCTCGTCGACCGGGATCGTGCGCGCCCCGCCCCGCCCTTCCAGCTCGGCGATGCGCTTCTCGAGCGCCGACACCCGGTCGCGCAGCGCGTCGAATTCCCGGCGCGGAACGAAGTCGAACCGCTCGCGCGTCTCCTCGAACGCACGCTGCGCGCGGTCCATCGTGGTGCGCACCGCTTCCTTCGCCCGCTCGGGCGACAGGTCGCCGCGCTCCCGCAGTTCGTCGATCGTCTCCTCGATCGCCTCCTTGAAGGCGGAGAGGATCCCCGTCGTGGCGCGGATCCACTCGCGCGTCGCCTCGCGTGCGCTCTGCCAGTCGTCCTTCATCTCGGCCTCTCTCGCTCAGGGTTCCCGGGAGTCGAAGCGCTCGATCCGTGCCCCCAGCGCCGCGAGGCGCTGGTCGATGCGCTCGTATCCGCGCTCGATCTGCCCGATGTTGTAGATGTGGCTCTGCCCTTCCGCTCCGAGGGCGGCGATCAGGAGCGCCATCCCTGCACGGATGTCCGGGCTTTCGACCACGCCAGCATGCAGGCGCGAAGGGCCGACGACGACGGCGCGGTGCGGGTCGCACAGCACGATCCGCGCGCCCATCCCGATGATCTTGTCGGCGAAGAACATCCGCGACTCGAACATCTTCTCGTGGATCAGGATCGTGCCCCGGCACTGCGTGGCGACCACGAGTGCGATCGACGTGAGGTCGGCCGGGAACGCAGGCCACGGGCCGTCGTCGATCTTCGGGATGTGCCCGCCGAGATCCATCCGGATCTCGCGGTCCTGGTCCGCGGGGACGAACAGGTCGTTGCCGCGGATCTCGCAGCGGATTCCGAGCCGCTCGAAGGCGAGGAGCGTCGAGTCGAGGTGCTCGACGGCGGCGTCCTCGATCAGGATCTCGCCCCGGGTGACGGCCGCGAGGCCGATGAACGAGCCGACTTCGATGTGGTCGCTCCCGATGCGGAACTCGCACCCGTGCAGGCGGTCGACCCCTTCGATCTCCAGGATGTGCGTCCCGATCCCCGAGATGCGGGCGCCCATCGCGTTCAACATGTGGCAGAGATCCTGTACGTGCGGCTCGGCCGCCGCGTTTCGCAGCCGGGTCGTCCCCTTGGCCAGCACGGCGGCCATGATCGCGTTCTCGGTGGCGGTCACGCTCGGCTCGTCGAGGAAAACGTCGGTGCCGCGGAGCCCGTCGGTCTCGATGCGGTAGCCGCCCACGCTCTCAACGCGCGCGCCCAGCTTGGAGAGGGCGAGGAAATGGGTGTCGACCCGACGGCGGCCGATGACGTCGCCACCCGGGAGCGGGAGCAGCATGCGCCCGGTCCGGGCGAGCATAGGCCCGGCCAGCAGGATCGACGCCCGTATCCGTGCCGCCAGGCTCGGCTCGAGCTCGGTCTCGCGGACCTCGGCCGCGTGGACTCGGACCCGGTTCGGGCCCAGCCACTCGCTGCGCGCCCCGAGCACGTCGAGCAGCTCGAGGAGCGTCCGCACGTCGCGGATGTCGGGGACGTTGTCCAGCACGACGGGCTCGTCGGTGAGCAGCGTCGCGGCGAGTACGGGGAGCGCGGCGTTCTTGTTGCCCGCGGGGCGGATCGTGCCCCGGAGCGGGTAACCACCCTCGACGACGAATTTTGGCATCTCTTCTCTCCGTGGGAAGCGCGCGTCGGCGCCTCAGTCGGGAACATACCTGGACCGGTACAAAGACGTCAATTCGGCGATCGGGTCACGGCTCACGTCACGTGGATGCGCACGCGGAGCGGCGCGCCCTCTATCCCGAGCACGTTGACCATGGTCCTGTCGCCGATCCGGTTGAACTGGAGCGAGACGCGGCTGTCCCCGACCTCCATGCGCAACAGGTCCAGGAAGCGGAGGCGCGGCGGGAGGTACGGCTCGACGAGCTGGATCACGCCGCCCACGCCGTCGGGCTCGATCCCGAGGAGTCCCTGGAGGACGAGAAACAGAGCGCCGGCCGCCCACGCCTGGGGGGAGCAGGACACCGGGTACGCGACCGGCGCGTCGGTCTCGCCGCGCCACATCCCGCAGAACAGCTCGGGGAGGCGGTGGTAGCGGAAATGGAGCGCAGCCTCGAAGAGCGCTTCGAGGACGATGGCCGCTTCGCGCTTCAGGCCGTAGCGGGCGAGCCCGTGCGCGACGATCGCGTTGTCGTGGGGCCAGATCGTCCCGTTGTGATAGGACAGCGGATTGTAGATCGGCTGGTGGCGGGCGAGGGTGCGGATCCCCCAGCCGGAGAACATCTCGTCGCCGAGGAGGACATCGGCCATGCGTCGCGCCTGGCCGCGGGACGGTACGCCCGACCAGAGCAGGTGGCCCGGGTTCGATGTGACGGTGGCGACGGGCCGCTTGCGGCCATCCAGCGCGAGGGCGTAGTACCCCTGGTCCTCGAGCCAGAAGGCTTCGTTGATCCGGTCGCGCAGCACGGCCGCCTCGGCGGCGAGCCGGTCGGCGCGCTCGAAGTCGCCGAGCGCGCGGTAGATCGCCGCCATCTGGAGCTTGGCGTCGTAGACGTACCCCTGGACCTCGACGAGCGCTATCGGCGGCTCGGGCTGGCTGCCATCCGGGAAGGAGACGCCGTCGCCGGAATCCTTCCACCCCTGGTTGACGAGGCCGTGCGGGGATCGGGGCGCGTACTCGACGAACCCGTCGCCATCGCGATCGCCGTAGGCGTCGATCCAGTAGAGGGCCCGCTCGGCCGCGGGGAGCAGCTCGCGCGCGAGGTCGAGGTCGCCGGTCCAGCGAACGGTTTCGCCGAGGAGGACGAGGAAGAGCGGCGTCGCATCGACGCTGCCGTAATACGGCACGTGCGGGATCTCCATGCACGCCGCCATCTCGCCGCGGCGCAGCTCGTGGAGGATCCGGCCCGGTTCCTCCTCGGTCCAGTCGTCCTCGGTACGCCCCTGGAACTCGGCGAGGAACCGGAGCGTGTCGCGCGCGAGCGCGGGCCGGACCATGAGAGTCTGGAGGCAGGTGATGATCGAGTCCCGGCCGAACGGCGCGGTGAACCACGGGATCCCGGCACAGATCACCGTACGCCCCTCCCAGTCGATCGTGAGCGCGCGCAGGTCTGTGATCGATTGACGGAGCGCCGTGTTGAAGAACTCGTCGTCGGCGCGCACCGCGGTCGACGAGCCGTGCCAGTAGTCGTAGGAGGTGCGGACCTTCCGGAACCGCTCGCCGAACGGGAGCGCCGGGACGCGGACGCGCCGCTCGTCGAAGAGCGGGACGATCCAAGCCTCGAGCTCGATGGCATCCTTGGGACGCAGGTGGAAAACCCAGCGCGCCCGATGCGACTCCAGGATCGTCGGCGGAAGCGAGAAGTCGAACACCGTGCGCCGCAGCCGCCCGTCGCGCCCCTGGTACGCCCACACGACCTCCCGGTCGCCGACCTGCGGCTGGAAGTACTGGCCTCGCCGTTCGCGCTTGGCGCCGCGCACCTCGAAGATGTCCGCGTAATCGGCGGCGAATCTCAGCTCGATCCAGAACTCGACCTCGCGGCCCATGTAGTTGGTCAGGATGAGCCGGTCGGTGAGGAAGCGGTCGAGGAGTTGCTCGCGACGGAGGTGCAGGAAATTCTTCGGCTCGGAGAACAGCCCCCCGAACTCCCGATCGGTCGCGGTCAGGTCGATCTGCGAGGCGAACACGCGCGCGGCCTGCGAGCTGAGCACGTCGGGCCGGCCGGCGGCGGTCGTGAGATCGTAATGGCTGAGAAACCGCGTGTCCTCGAGGAACAGGCCGAGTTCGCAGGCGCCGGGCGGCGCGACGTTGCCCGCCGCGTCCGTCAGGAGGAACAGGCTCCCTTCCTTCAGCACCAGCTCGGTACTGGCGAGCGTTTGCGCCTCACAGCCGATGTCGTCGTACCCCAGGAGGTCGCGGGCGGATACGGGGACGAGGTCGTGAAGTCTATCCGGTGCGGCGCTCATCGTCTCGCTGTCGTGCCGGCCCGGGTCGTTCACGAATGGACATGCGACGCGCCCGATCGCGACGCCGCGTCGATCGCGCGGCGGTAGTACGCCTCGTACGCCTCGACCATACGGTCGCGCCCGAAACGGGCCGCGGCAAGGGCGCGGCACCGCTCGCGATCGAAGCCGTGGAGCCGATCCCGCACGATGTCGGCCATCTCCTCCGCATCGCGAGCGAGGAAGCCGGTCACGCCGGGCTCGATCAATTCTGCCGCCGATCCGCGCGGGTACGCAACGACCGGGCAGCCGGCGAGCATCGCCTCGATCAGGACCAGCCCGAACGGCTCTTCCCATTCGATCGGCGCGAGGAGCGCCCAGGCGTTTCGAAGCAGCTCGGCTTTCTGTCGCAGCCCGATGGGTCCGAGGTATCGCACGTGGGAGCGCTCCAGGCGCGGCCGGAGCTCCCGGTCCACGTAGCCGGGGTCGTCATCGTCGTCGTGGATGGCGCCGGCCACACGGATCTGCATCCCGACGCGCGCCGCGATGTCGATCGCCGTGTGGGGCCCCTTCACGCGCGAGAGCCGGCCTATGAAGCACAGGTAATCTCCGGCATGCGTGGGCCCGGTGTAGGCGGCCGGGTCGAGCCCGTGGTGGATCACCGTGACGTGTGGCAATTCCACCTCGAGCTCACGCTGCCGTTCGCTGATCGCCACGTACCAGATCCGGGGATATTGGCGATAGTAAGCCGACAACACCTCATCTCGCGCGTGGTGGAGCGTGTAGACCATCGGCGGGTCCGGGAGGAAACGGCTCATGGCGAGGGCGCCGGGCTGCTGGCAGTGGACGATGTCGTACCCCGCGCCGCGGATGTGCTCGAGCGCACGACTCAGGTGCGTCCACTCGGTGAGCGGGTCCGGCGGCCAGCGCGCGGCATCGAAGAACGAAACCAGCCGGGCGCGGGTATGCGAGTCCCCGGTCGCGAAGAGCGTCACGTCGTGCCCGCGCGCCAGCAAGCCCTCGGCGAGCTGGTACATGACCAGCTCGGTGCCGCCGTAATCCCTGGGCGGCACGGGGACGAACGGAGTGGATACGAGCGCGATCCGCATCGGAGGTCAATGGGTGGGGCGTGATCCGGCGATCGGCGTCCTCGCGATCGCTGCCGCGCGAGGTGTGGCGCAAGAGACGTTCCATGCAAGGGCGCTACCCGGCCAGCGGATCCAAGCTTGACACTCCGCGATCGGCGCGTCTAAGATGGACGCCCCGGCGTCCCTAGGCCGGTTCCTCGAGAGATTCCAACGCAGATGCGACTGCGAGATTATCTACGCCCCGACCTGGTCATCCTGGGCTTGAAGGGTCGTGGCGCAGCCGACGCGATCCACACCCTGGTCGAACGGATTGGGTCGAAGGGCGTGGTGCCGGACCCGGGGGCCCTGGAGTCGGCGCTCCTTGCCCGGGAGGCCGCACACACGACGGCGATGGGGAGCGGCGTGGCCGTGCCGCATGCCACGATCGAGGGGTTGGAACGCCCGGTCGTGGCCGTGGCCGTGTCGGCGGACGGAGTGGCGTTCGGCCCCGTCGGCCTCGATCCGGTGCACGTGTTCTTCGTTCTTCTCTCGCCACCCGACCAGACCGGGCTGCACATCAAACTTCTCGCGCGAATTGCGCGTCTGGTGCGTCACCCGGGGCTCGTCGCCGGGCTTCGTGACGCGTCCAGCGAGAGCGCGGTGCTAGAGACGCTCACATCCGTCGATGCCGGCCACGTCTGAGGGGCATAGATGCAATTACTGGTTGCCGTCATCAACGAGAGCGAAAAGCTCGACGAGATCCTGTCGGGGTTCCTCGAGCTGGGGATCACCGGGGCGACCATCATCAACAGCGAGGGGATGGGTCGTGTGCTCTCGCACGACATCCCCATCTTCGCCGGGCTCCAGACGCTGATCGCCCGTTCCCGCCCGCAGAATCAGACGCTGTTCAGCGTGATCAAGGAGGAGGAGAAAGTGGAAGGCGCCCTTGCCCTGCTCCAGGAGATCTGCGGCAATTTCGACGATCCCGCGACCGGCATCGCGTTCACGATCCCGGTAACGCGCGTGGTGGGGCTGAAGCCGGAGCTCGGAACCGAGGAATCGTGACGGTCCGCCCGGGCGATCGATCTGCACTCGACCCGGACCTCCCGCCGCGCGTGACCCAACCGATCCCACCCGCGCCGATGACCCGTCCAACGCTGCGCCTGGCCGTACACCAGTTCGCGCCGGAGCTGGGCCGGGTCGAGGAAAACGCCGACCGCATCGCGGCTGCGGCGGCGAGTGCGGGTGCGGACCTGATCCTGACGCCGGAGCTCTCCCTGACCGGTTACGACGTCGGCGACGACGCGGCCGATGTCGGTATCGCGCTCGATGCCGGCGCCCCTCTCCCGGCGCCGCTCCGCAATGCACCGGATGTCGTGGTCGGCCTCGTCGACCTGGGCGCGGACGGCGTGCCGTACAATGCGGCCGTGCACGTCCATCGTGGGTCCGCCCTGTTCCGCCACCGCAAGATTTATCTGCCGACCTACGGCATGTTCGACGAAGGGCGCTTCTTCGGCCGGGGCGACCGGGTCGAGGCCTACGACCTGGGCGGGGGCTGGCGAGCCGCGCTCCTCGTTTGCGAGGATTTCTGGCACCCTGCGCTTGCGTACCTCGCGGCGATCCAGGGCGTGAACCTGCTGCTGGTCCAGGCGGCGGGGCCGGGGCGCGGGGCGTGGACAGGGAGCGCCGAGGGAGGCCGGTTCCGATCCACGGAGGCGTGGACGCGGATTGCACGAACGGTCGCGCACATCTACGGTATCTACGTCGCGCTCGCGAATCGGGTCGGCTCCGAAGGGGGCGTGGTCTTCGCGGGCGAATCGCTGATCGTGGGGCCGACGGGCGAGGTGTTGGCGCGGGCGCCGTCGGAGGGAGAAGCGGTGATCGAGGCGGAGCTGTCGCTCGCCGAAGTCGCACGTGCCCGCCGTCCGTTCGCGCATGCGCGGGACGAGGACCCGCACCTCGTGCACCGCATGCTGACGCGCATTCTGGAGGAGCGTCATTGAACGTCGGGGTCGAATCCCCCGCGAGGCTGGATCTCGACGCGGCCAGGGCACGCATCGGGAGCGTGGTCGCCGACGTCGTCCGGCAGGTGGTGAGGGATGCCGGAGCCACGGGCGTCGTGCTTCTGGACGACGGCTCGCCGGAGGCATCGCTGGCCCGCGAATGGTGCGAGCTGGGCCTCGGCGAGGAGGCGGTGTGGCCGGTCCCGCGGCCGGACGCCGCCGATGCCCGCGGCTGGGCGGTTGAGATCGGCGGCGACGTCGGAGGTGCCGATACTCTCGCGGAGGAAGCCCACCGTTTCCGTTGCAGGCTCGTCGCGGCCGTGTGCGGCGCGCTGGTCGCGCACCCGGCGAACAAGACGGCGCTGCTGCTCGCGTCCCGGCTCCCGCCGGAGCCGCTCCTGCCACTCGGCGACCTGTACGCGAGTCAGGTCGCCGCGCTGACCGGGGCGTGGACGGGGCCGCCGGAGCTCGTTCGTCTGGTGGAGCGAGCGGGCGGTGTCGCCGCTCTGGATGCCGCGCTCGATGCCTGGCTGGACGAGCGCCGGCCGTTCGATGCCGTGGTCGCCGCGCTCGGGCCCGATGTCGCCGCCGAGCTGCGGCGGGCGTTCGATGCGGGTCGCTTCTGGCGGCGTCGTGTGGGTCTCGTCCCGAAGCTGGGCTGGCGGACGCTCGGGATCGATCTCTTCGGTTGAGGCGTGGAGGGAGGGAGTCGTGTTCGGAGTCATGACCGTCATACAGGAAGCCGCCGACGTGGCCGGACGCCTGGAGTGGATCGCCTGGGCGCAGACAGCGACCGCAGTTGCGACCGTTCTGCTCGCCCTCTTCGGGATCGGCCTGGCCATTGCGGGGTTGTACATGCTGCGCGCGGCGAATCGGCTGCTCCACACGCTCGAGCGGACCGTCGAGCGCCTCGCTCCCCGTGCCGAGCCGCTCCTCGAGCGCGCGAGCAAGGTGGCCGAGGACGCGGCCGAGATCAGCGAGCGGGTGAGGCAGAACGTCGACCAGGTGAACGACACGCTCGAGGACGTGAATCGGCAGCTCCGGGAAGCGGTGCGCGCGGCGGAAGCGCGCGTCAAGCGGTTCGGGGCGGTCGTCGACACGGTCCAGGCGGAGGTCGAGGACGTCCTCCTCGACGCGGCCGCCGCCGCCCGCGGTCTCCACGCCGCGGCTGAAAAGCTCCGCCTCGCCCCGAATCGGGGCCGGCGGGAAGCCGCGGACGACTAGAGCCGCCGACGCGCGTCGGAGGTGACCAGATGCCGCAGAAGGACACGGTGGATTTCCTTTCGGCGTTCGCTATCGGTGCCGTAATCGGCGTCGCGCTGGTGCTATTGCTCCGCCCCGAGCCGCCCAGCCGAGCCGAACGTTTCGTGGCCACGCTGAAAAAGAGTTCGGTGCGCCCCGGCGCACGCTAGACCGGACGGATCCTTTGCGTATTCTCGTCGTTGCAGTTGCGACGCTCGCGGGGCTGCTGCTCCTGCCGACCGACGCGTGGGCGTTCGGGCCGGCCACCCACGTCTTCCTGGGCGAGCAGATCCTGAACAACCTCGCCTATCTGCCGCCCGTCATCGCCGATCTGCTGCGGGCGTATCCGCAGAGCTTCCTCTACGGCTCGATGGCGGCCGACATCTCGCTGGCCAAGAAGTACGTCCCGCTCGGCCGACACTGCCATTATTGGCACGTGGGCGAGGAGATCTTCGATGAAGCGGCCAATGACCGGCAGCGCGCCGTCGCGCTCGGCTACCTGAGCCATCTGGCCGCGGACACCGTCGCCCACAACTTCTTCGTTCCGCGTCAGCTCATGCTGACCAGCTCGACGAAGGCGCTCGGACATTCCTACTGGGAGCACCGGATGGATGCGCACCTGGGCGAGCGCTTCGCGTCGCTGGCGCGCTCCATCGTCATGGACTACGACCACAGCGAGGCGGACGCGCTGTTCGACAGCGTGCTCAGCGGAACGATCTTTTCGTTCGAGACGAACCGCCGGATCTTTCGCGGGATGATCCAGGTGCAGGACAGCGACCGGTGGAAGGCGGCGTTCGACCGCGTCGTGCAGCACTCGCGCTGGGATCTGACCGACGACGAGGTCGAGCTGTACGTCTCACACGCGTTCGACTCGATCGTGGACTATCTGGTTCGCCGCCGGACGTCGCTCCCGGCCGCGCTCGACCCGATCGGCGAAGTCAACCTGCACATGGCGAAGCGGGTGCGGCGCATGGCGTTCCGGGAGGGGGTGTGGCGGCAGCGGTCGCGTCTCGTCGAGCTCGCGGACGACTTCTTTCCGTTGCCGCAGATGGATCTCGGCTACTGGAGCCGACGCGGGCAGGCCCAGGCGGCCGGGTGAGAAAAGAGAGCCCCCGGGGAGAACCGGGGGCTCTCTTCGCGGTATGGCGGCGCCGGCGGCCCGTCACGCGAGAACGCTTGCCGGGACGTGCGGCGATGCCGCGCCCGGGCTCTCGCAGCGCCGCCGACGGCGTCACCCGCCGAGCTTGCGCCGGATGATCTCCGTGGCCTGGCGCGGGTCGGCCTTCCCGCCGGACTTCCGCATGACCTGCCCCATGAAGAAGCCGATCAGCTTCTGCTCGCCGGCGCGGTAGCGCTCCGCCTCGGCCGGGTGGGCGGCGATCACCTCGTCGACCCACGCCTCGAGCTGGCCGGTGTCGCGGACCTGCGCGAGCCCTTCTTCCTCGACGATCGTCGCCGGCGGCTTGCCCGTCTCGACCATTCGCGTGAAGACCTGCCGCCCCAGCGTGCTCGACACGGTGCCATCGGCGACGAGCCCGATGAGCTGCGCGATGTGCTCCGGCGGGACCGGGAAATCCGTGATCGCGCACTGGCGCTGGTTGAGCCACGCGAGCACCTCGGTCATGACCCAGTTGCTCGCGGCCTTCGCGTCGCCCGCGGCGGCGGCCACGGCCTCGAAGTAGTCCGCCACCTCGCGCGTCGCGGTGAGGACGCCGGCGTCGTAGGCCGGAAGGCCGTACTGCTCGCGGAAACGCCGCTCCCTTGCGTCCGGCAGCTCCGGGAGCACCCCGCGGATCGCTTCGATCTCCGCGCGCTCGAGCACGAGCGGCGGCAGGTCCGGCTCGGAGAAGTAACGGTAGTCGTGGCTCTCCTCCTTCGACCGCATGGGCCGCGCTTCCCCACGCGCGGCGTCCCAGAGCAGCGTCTGGGCCTCGACCTTCCCGCCGGCGTCGAGCACCCTCGATTGCCGCTCGATCTCGAAGTTGAGCGCCCGCTCGACGTTGGCGAAGGAGTTCATGTTCTTCACCTCGGTCTTGGTGCCGAGGCGATCGCTACCGGCCGGACGCACGGAGACGTTCGCGTCGACGCGGAGGCTCCCCTTCTCCATATCGCAGTCGCTGACCTCGAGGTACTCGAGGAGCTGCTTTAGCCGCGTCAGGAACGCGCGGGCGTGCGCCGGCGACTTCAGGTCCGGCTCCGTCACGATCTCGATCAACGGCACGCCCGCGCGGTTCAGGTCGATCGCCGTCTCGCCGGGAAAGCGATCGTGCAGCGACTTCCCCGCGTCCTCCTCCAGGTGGATCCGGCGGATCCGAACCCGCGCGGCCTCGCCACTCTCCTCGCCCTCGACCGGCACCACGAGCCAGCCGTTCGTGGCGAGCGGCCGGTCGTATTGCGTGATCTGGTACCCCTTCGGCAGGTCCGGATAGAAGTAGTTCTTCCGCGCGAACACGCTCGTCTCGTGGACCGTGCAGTTCAGCCCGAGCGCCGCGCGCACGCCGAGTTCGACCGCGCGCCGGTTGACCACCGGGAGCGCGCCGGGGAGCCCCAAGCAGACCGGGCACACATGGGTGTTCGGCTCCGCCCCGAACTCCGCCGAGTTGCCGCAGAACATCTTGGTCGCGGTCTTGAGCTGGACGTGGATCTCCAGCCCGATCACCGGTTCGTAGCGCATCCCCTCCTCCCTACTCCTTCAACGCGCGCTCGAGCGCGGCCGCGGCGCGCACCATGGTCGCCTCGTCCCAGTGGTTGGCCAGGAATTGCCCGCCGGCCGGGAGTCCGTCGACGGTGCCGATCGGGACCGAGATCCCCGGGATTCCCGTCAGGTTCGCCGTCGCGGTGAAGATGTCCGCGAGGTACATCTGGTAGGGGTCGTCGACTCTCTCGCCGACCCGGAACGCGACGGACGGCGTGGTCGGCGTGAAGATCACGTCGACGCCGTCGTCGAACACGCGACGGAAATCGCGGGCGATCAGCGCCCGGACGCGCTGCGCGCGGCCGTAGTACTGGTCGTGGTAGCCCGCCGAGAGCACGTAGGTGCCGAGCATGATCCGTCGCTTGACCTCCGCGCCGAACCCGATCGACCGGGACTCGTCGTACACGGCCGCGGTCGACGACGCCCCCGGCGCGCGCAGGCCGTAGTGCACGCCGTCGAAGCGCGCGAGGTTGCTCGACGCCTCGGCCGGCGCGAGGATGTAGTACGTCGGGATCGCGTAGCGCGAATGCGGCAGCGAGACCTCGCGGATCACCGCGCCGGCCGCGCGCAGCCGTTCGATCGCCTCGCGGCACAGCGACGCGATCCCCGCGTCCAGCTCGGCCGGGAAATACTCCTTCGGCACGCCGACCACGAGCCCTTCGATCCCGTCGTACATCCGGGAGGTCAGGTCGGGCGCCGGCCGGTCGGCGGTGGTCGAGTCGAAGCGGTCGTGCCCGCTGATCACCTCGAGGAGCAGCGCCGCGTCCTCCACGGTCCGCCCGAACGTACCGATCTGATCGAGCGACGACGCGAACGCGACCAGCCCGTAGCGGCTCACGCGTCCGTACGTCGGCTTGATCCCTACCACGCCGCAGAAGGACGCCGGCTGACGGACCGAGCCACCGGTCTCGGAGCCCAGTGCGGCGGGCACCATCCCCGCCGCGACCGCGGCGGCGGAGCCGCCCGACGAGCCGCCAGGAACACGCGCGTGGTCGTGAGGGTTGCGCGTGGGCCCGAATGCCGAGTTCTCGGTCGACGAGCCCATCGCGAACTCGTCGAGGTTGGTCTTGCCGACGACGACCGCACCGGCCTCGCGCAGCTTGCGGATCGCCGTCGCCTCGAACGGCGAGCGGTAGCCCTCGAGGATCCGTGAGCCGCACGTGGTCGGCAGGCCCAGCGTGCAGATGTTGTCTTTGACAGCGACGGGCACGCCCAGGAGCGGCTTCTTCCCCTCCGAGCCCCGCATCGCGTCGGCCGCCGCCGCGGCGGCTTCGGCCGCGGCGCGATCGACCGTGAGAAACGCGTTCAGCCCGTCGGGGCCCCGATCGTCCCGCTCGATCGCGTCGAGCGCGGAGCGAACGACGTCCACGGCCGAGACGCGCCCGGCGTCGACTTCGCGCGCGATCTCGCGCAGCGGTCGCATGTGAACGCTCACTTCGCGCCTCCTGCGATATCCTCGGGCTCGGCCCGCCCCTCCGACGGCACGACGGCCTTGTCCTCGAACGCCTCCTCCAGCTCGCTCACGTCCAGCGCGGCGAGGCGCGGGACAGTGAAGAACCCGTCGCGCCACGACGGCGCCAGCGCCGACGGCGGAACGCTCAGCGCGTCCGGTGCGACGTCGTCCGCACGCAACGGCGCGCTCCACTCCGTCGACGCGTCGACCGCCTCGACGCCCTCGATGTCGAGGGCGCCCAGGACCTCCATGTGCGAAAGGATGTCGTTCAGCTGATCCGTGAACCGCTCGACCTCGTCCTCCCCGAGCCGGAGGCGGGCGAGCGCCGCCACGTGGAGCACTTCCTCCCGAGTAACCGCCATTCCGATCTCCCCTAGAGCTCCTTCTGCAGATTCGCGTAGCGCAGCACGACCTTCTTGCGCCCCACGCTGTCGAAATCGATGACCGCCTTGAGATCCCGGCCGAAGCCGCTCAGCTCGCGGATGATCCCGCGCCCGAACTGCGGATGCCTCACCCGCTCGCCCTTGATGAACCGCGGCACGTCCTGGGCGTCGCTGTAGTCGATGACGAGCCCGCCCGGCTCCAAATCCGCGAACGGATCGGCCTCGCCCCGGGCACCGCCCGCGGCCACGCGCTGCCGCCAGAACCGCTCGCTCCGGTCGCGGGACCGCGCCAATGTGGCCGACGTCCGGCGATCGAGCAACTCCTCCGGCAAGGCATCGAGGAAGCTGGATGGCATACTCGCCATCGACTCCCCTGCCCTCCGGCGCGAGCGGGCGTAGCTGAGATACAGCTTCTCGCGCGCCCGCGTGATCCCGACGTAGAAGAGGCGTCGCTCCTCCTCGAGCGTGTCCGGCTCGTCGTAGGCGCGGGCCAACGGGAAGAGACCGTCCTCCAGCCCGGCGATGAAGACGAAGGGGAATTCCAGCCCCTTCGCGTTGTGCAGCGTCATGAGCGTGACCGCGTGCGCCTGCGGGTCGTGGCGGTCGACGTCGGCCACGAGCGCGACCTTCTGGAGGAACAGATCGAGCGACGTCGCGCCGGCCGTGGCGTCCTCCTCCTCGGCCTCGTCGCGGACGCCGCGTTCGTCGAACTCGTAGGCCGCCGACTCCAGCTCGCGCACGTTCGCGACCCGCTCCTCGCCCTCCGGCCCCTCGTCGAGGAGCGCGTCGTAGAGACCGATCTCGTCGATCAACTTGGCGATGAGCTCGCCCGCGCCCAGGTGCCCGGCGAGGCCACGATAGCGTACGATCAGCTCGGCGAAAGATGCGAGCGCCCGCGCGCCGGCCGCACCGATCTCCGGACACTCGGCCGCGCGCGCCGCCGCTTCCAGGACCGGGAGCTTCTGCTCCGCCGCCCAGGCCAGGAGCCGCCCCTTGGTCGTATCGCCGATCCCGCGGCGCGGGTAATTCACGATCCTGTCGAACGCGCCGGCGTCCTTCGGGTTCGAGATGAGCCGCAGGTACGCCAGCACGTCCATGATCTCGCGCCTCTCGTAGAAACGCGTGCCGCCGACGATCTGGTACGGCAGGTCACGATGGCGGAACGAGTCTTCCAGCGCGCGCGACTGGGCGTTGGTGCGATAGAGCACGACGAAGTCTCGCGGCGTGCGCGCACCGTCCTCCGCCAGCCGCACCAGGATCTCTTCCGCTATCCAATCGGCTTCGTCGCGCTCGTCCCACGTCTCGACCAGCGTGATCGGCTCGCCCGGACCCGCATCGGTGCGGAGCGTCTTCCCCTTCCGCCGCACGTTCTCCGCGATCACCGCGTTCGCCGCCTCGAGGATCCGCGCCGTCGACCGGTAGTTCCGCTCCAGGCGGATCACACGGGCGTCCGGGAAGTCGCTCTCGAAGTCGAGGATGTTCCGGATGTCCGCGCCACGCCAGCCGTAGATCGACTGGTCGTCGTCCCCGACGACCATCAGGTTGCCGTGCTCGCGCGCCAGCAGCTCGACGAACTTGTACTGCGCGTGGTTCGTGTCCTGGTACTCGTCGACCAGGATGAACTGGAAGCGGCGGCTGTAGGTGCGAAGCACGCCGGGGTCGTCACGCAGCAGCTCGACCGACTTCACGATCAGGTCGTCGAAGTCGAACGCGTTCTGCTCCCGGAGCGCCGTCTGGTACGCCGGGTAGACGTCGGCGACGACGCGCGAGAACGCGTCCCGCGCGAGCGACGCGTACTCCTCCGGGTCGATCAGCTTGTCCTTCGCCGAGGAGATCGCCGCCTGGACCGCCTTGGGATGCCAACGCTTGATGGAGAGCCCGAGCCGCTCCATGACGCGCTTGATCTCGCGCAGCGTCTGATCGCCATCGTAGATGCTGAAGTTCGGTGACCAGCCGAGGACCGTGGCGTGGCGGCGGAGCAGCCGTGCGCCGATCGCGTGGAAGGTGCCGACCCACATCCCGGCCGGCTCGCTCCCGAGCAGTCGACGGACGCGCTCGCGCATCTCGCCCGCGGCCTTGTTCGTGAAGGTGACCGCCAGGATCGATGCGGGATCGACGCCGTACTCGTCTATCAGGTGCGCGATCCGCGTCGTGAGCACCCGGGTCTTCCCCGACCCGGCGCCGGCCAGGACGAGGATCGGCCCCTCGAAGTGCTCGACGGCTTCGCGCTGCTCGGGGTTCAGCCCCCGCATGTATTCCTTGTCGCCGCTCATGATCTCGTGAATACCCTACGACGCGCCCCACGCTCCTTCGCTCGGCGGCGACGCGCACGACGTCGGCCCTCGTCGTCCGAGTACGCGGGCAGCTCGATCTCGAAGACGGTCCCGCCTCCGCGACGCGGACGCGCCGTGATCCGCCCCCCGTGGAGCTCCTCGATGATCCGGCGCGCGAGCGAGAGCCCCACGCCCCACCCACCGACCTTGGTCGTGAATCCCGGCTCGAAGATACGCTCGCGCAGCTCGGGCGGGATCCCGGGCCCGTCGTCCGAGACCGAAAAGATGACCCGATCGCGGCCCGCCCCGGCCGCCGCGACGCGGATGCTCCCCGTCCGGCCGGCCAGGGCATCGAGCGCGTTGCGGACGACGTTCTCGAGCGCCCATTCCAGCAGGACCTGGTTGGCCCGCACGGGTGGCACATCCCGCCGGGCGCGGACCCGGAACCGGACGGCGCCGCCGAGCCGCGGGACGCGCGGCCGCATGTAGCGCTCGAGCTCATCGAGCACCTCCGTCACCGGAACCGGCTCCAGCTCCGGCGGCTTGCCGATCAGCTCGAACCGCCGGGACACTCGCTCCAGTCGCTCGACGTCGGCGGCGACCTCCCGCGCGATCCGGCTCTGGTCGATCCACCCCTCCCGCTCCGCCGGCGAGAGCCCGAGCACCTCGACCCACCCGACCAGCGATGAGAGCGGAGTGCCCATCTGGTGCGCGAGCTCGCGCGCCATCGCCGCCCAGAGCCTTTCGCGCTCCGCGCGCACCGTCGACCGAACGAGGCTCACGGTGACGACGAGCAGCACGAGCGCCGTGCTGACCTGGAGGAGAGGGACCCAGCGCAGCCACTTCAGGATCGGCGGCGAGCCGAAGTGCACCGTGCCGATCCCCGGCTCGACGATCGGCGGGTTGCGCCGGTCGAGCTCCCGTACGAACTCCAGGATCCGTCCCCGGTCCTCCGGGTCGGAAAGGTCGGCCTCGAACGGGAGGTTCGCCACCCACTGCGGCCGCCCGTCCGCGCCGCGCACCACGATCGGGATCCCCAGCGTCGTGAGCGACGTCTGCAGCGACGCCAGCGCCTTCAGCTCCGCGTCCGGCTCGAGCGAGATCAGGCCGCGCTGGACGATCGCGTACATGCGGGAGTGCGCCTCCGCCTCGGCGTGCACCTCCCGAACCAGGAGTTCCGTGTAGAGCAGGAATGAGCCGACGAAGAGGAGCGAGAGAAGGGCGAGTGCGACCGGCCACGGACGGCGGTCCACATCGATCGTGGCGAACCGGATCCTCATCGGCTGCGCGACCTCCCCGCTCACGGGCCCGCTCGCGGCGCGGTTCGGGTGCCGCGCCCCGGCGCGCCGGACCGGGGCGCCGTCGCCTGCTACGCGATCCGGTCCGCGCCGAAGTAGGGCGCCAGCGCCTCCGGCAGGACCACGCTGCCGTCCGCCTGCTGGCCGTTCTCCAGCAGCGCGACCACCACACGCGCCAGGGCCAGCGCCGACCCGTTCAGCGTGTGCACGAATTCGGGGCGCCCACCGGGCTCCGGCCGGAACCGGATGTTCGCCCGCCGGGCCTGGTAATCCGTGTAGAGAGAGCAGCTCGAAACCTCGAGCCACCGGTTCACGCCGGGCGCCCAGACTTCCAGATCGTACGTCTTCGCGTTGGCGAAGCCCAGGTCCCCGCCCGCCAGCAGCAGCACCCGGTACCGCAGCCCCAGCCGCTGCAGAATCGTCTCCGCGTGCGACGTCAGCTCCTCCAACGCCGCCGCGCTCGACTCCGGCCGCTCGAACCGGACCAGCTCCACCTTGTCGAACTGATGCACCCGGATCAGGCCGCGCGTCTCCTTGCCGTGCGCGCCCGCCTCCCGCCGGAAGCACGGCGTGTATGCGACGTAGCGGATCGGCAGCGCGTCCGGACCCAGCAGCTCGCCGGCGTGCAGGTTCGTGACCGGGACCTCGGCCGTCGGGACCAGGAACATCCCGTCCAGCGGCACCTCGTACATGTCCTCGCCGAACTTCGGCAGGTGTCCGGTCCCCAGCGCCGCGTCCCGGTTCACCAAGAAGGGCGGCCACAGCTCCGTGTACCCATGCTCCCGGCTGTGGACGTCCATCATGAAGTTGATGAGCGCGCGCTCCAGCCGCGCGCCCGCGCCGACCAGCAGCGGAAACCCGCTCCCCGCCACCTTCGCGCCCCGCGGGAAGTCCAGGACCCCAAGCGCTTCGCCAATGTCCCAGTGCGGCCTGGGCTCGAAGTCGAACGTCGGGGCGCTACCCCACTCCCGGATCACCCGGTTCGCCTCTTCGCCACCGGGCGGCACGTCCGGCTCCGGAAGGTTGGGGATCTGGAGCAGCAGGGCGCGGAGCGCTTCCTCGATCTCGCCGAGGCGCGCCTCCTCCACCGCGATGCGCTCCGCGACCTCCCGCATCTCGCGAATCAGCCGGTCGGCCTCCTCGTGCCGGCCGGCTTGCTTGAGCTCCCCGACGCGCGGCGACACCTCGTTCCGCCGCGCGCGCAGCGCGTCCACCTCCGTGATCCGCGCGCGTCGCTCCTCGTCGAGTTCCAGGACGTTGTCGATCTGTGCCAGCAGCTCCGGATTGCCCCGCCGCGCCAGCCTCTCCTTCACCAGCGCGGTCTCCTCCCTCACCCTCTTGAGATCGAGCATTAGTCGTCGTCTTCCGGAGATACGAACGAGCGGTCGTTACAGTTGGGGTTGCGGACCGCTTTGAACACCACGGTGCCTTCCTCGACGTTCACCGTCGTGACGCTGACCTTCGCGTACCGTGGCGCGATGCCGGCCAGCCCGCACGCCGCGCGGCGACTCCGCACCACGTAGACCCCACCGGGCACGAGAGGCACCGGCCGGTCGGTGATGTACGCGTTCGGATCGCGCGGGGCCTCCAACAGCTCGTCGAACGACACGCCCGGCATCTCCGCGATCCCGACGTCCCCGCCCACATCGGCGAACGCGCCCGCCGGCGTGAAGGCGAGTCCGCCCGGCACGTCGGATAACACGACGTCCCAGCTCATCAGCGAGTTGGGATCCTCCGGGGTCACCCGCTGCATGACGATGAAGTCGTACGCCGATGGGAGCCCGACCAGGTCGGCGCGGTCGATCGACCACAGCCGCACGTCAATGGGCAGGTCGTTCCATCTGCTAGGTCCGAACGGATCATCGCACCCGGCCAGCGCGGGCGCGATCAGGAGCAACATCAACGACAATTTTCGCACGGCGCCGCTCGCAGCCGAAGGTCCCTAAGTCGTTTAGAGACGGAACACTAGTGGCGCGCCCGGGGAGTGTCAAGCCCGCCCGACGTTCGCGGATCCCGGTTTTCCGCGACATCGCTTGACTTTCGCCCCCCTCCGATCTACCCTTGCCCCGCTGCGGGGGCCGGTCCGCCCGGGTGGCGCGCCGTGGCCGCGCCGGGCATGGATTTCGCACCGGTTGCTCCGGTCCGCGAATCGAGAGCCCGACCGTCCACACGCCGACCGATGCCGACCGATCCGCGCCCGAACCGACGCCGCGTACTCGTCGTCGACGATGAGCCTTACATCGGACGCATCGTCCAGCTCAAGCTCGAGCACGCGAACTACGCGGTCGAACTGGCCCCCGACGGCCGAAGCGCGATCGAGCGCCTCCTCTCGGAGGCGCCGCTGGATCTCGTGCTTCTGGACATCATGATGCCCGACGGGAGCGGTCTCGACGTCCTCGCCCGGATCCGCGGCATGCCTCACCGGCGGGACACGCCGGTGATCATGCTCACGGCGCGTGGGCAGGAAACGGACCGCCAGGAAGCGGTGCGTCTCGGCGCCACCGATTTCCTGACCAAACCTTTCAGCCCGAAGAGACTCCTTGCCCGAATCGAAGAGCTACTCGATCGGTAACCCGTCGCTCTGGGCGGTGATCCTGGCAGGCGGCGTCGGATCGCGATTCTGGCCGGTATCGACGCCGGAACGGCCCAAGCAGCTCTTGCCGCTCGGGAGCGGCCGGCCGCTGATCGCGGACACCGTGGCGCGGATCGCGCCGCTCGTCCCCTTGCCGCGGCTGAAGATCCTTACCGGCGAGGCCTTCGCCGACCCGATCGTGGACGCGGCGCCCGACCTGGGCCGTGACAACCTCCTGCTCGAGCCGCAAGCCCGCGGCACCGCGCCGGTCCTCGCGTGGGCGGCGCACGAGATCGTGCGCCGCGACCCCGAGGCGGTCATGATCTCGCTCCACGCCGACCACGTCATCGAGCCGGCGGAAATCTTCCGCGAGCAGCTCGAGGAGATCTGCCGTCTCGCGGCCGAGCGGGACCGGCTCTTCACGATCGGCGTGGAACCCACGCGCCCCGAGACCGGGTACGGCTACATCCGCGTCGGCGCGGCGCTCGGCCCCGCCCTCGATGCGTACGAAGTGGCCGAATTCGTGGAAAAGCCCGACCGCGACACCGCGCTCGAATACATCCATCGGGGCGGCTACCTCTGGAACACCGGGATCTTCATCTGGCGCGCGGCGACGCTTCTCGAAGAGATCCGACGCCACGCTCCCGAACTCGCCGCGCACCTGCCGCGTCTCGAAGCGGGCGACGTCGAAGGGTTCTTCGAGGCGGCGCCCACGCTCACGATCGACGAAGGGCTCCTCGAGCGGAGCGACGTCGTTGCCGTGGCGCGGGCGCGGTTCCTCTGGGACGACGTCGGGACCTGGGACGCCGTCGGCCGCACGCGCGAGAAGGACGCTCACGGCAACGTCGCCGTCGGCGAAGCCCATCTCGTCGATTGCCGGGACTGTATAGCCTGGGCCGACGACGGCGCGATCGTCGTATTCGGCGCCGCGGACCTGGTGGTGGTTCGGAGCGGCGGCGTGACCTTCGTCACGCCGCGGGAGCGGTCGGCCGACCTGAAGGACCTGTTGAAGCGCGTGCCGGAGCGCGTCCGGCAGCTGGAGCTGTGAGTATGGCCGGCCCTTGCCTCGTTCTCTTCGACGACCGCATCGCCCGGGACTGGCAGCCGTTCACGCTGACCCGCCCGGCGGGCGAGCTGCGCTTCGGCGCGCTGACCCTGCGCGAGCGGGCGCAGCGCGTCTTCGGCGCGGACTGCATCGGCCACCTCGCGGGCGAGGATCTCACGGGCTTCGAGGAACCGGACGCCCGCCCGGTGCTCGCAGCGGGCGGAGTGCCGGCGGATCGCGACATCGTCTACCTCTCGTCCCGTGCAGTGCCTGCGTGGTCCGCGGCGGCGATCGAGTTCCCCGCAAGCCCGGCCCTGGTCCGCGTGGGCGGCGAGGCGGTCGGGTGGTATGCGCCCGCGGGCTCGCCGGCGCCGGACCCCGGGTTCTTCGACGCCCCGGCGCGACACGCCCCGGCAGCGCCCGAGATCGCGCTCGACGGCTTCGTCCTCGAGCGGATCTGGCACCTGGTCACGCGGAACGCCGAGCAGGTCGCGCGAGACATCGAGGCGCTCTTCCCGGCCGCTGCTCGACCCGAGCTCCCTGCCGGCGTGCACGTCGTCGGCGACGCGTCGTTGGTCCTCGGCGCGGGCGCCGAGATCGAGCCCGGCGCGGTCATCGACCTGCGCCACGGGCCCGTGTGGCTCGACGACGGCGCGTCCGTCGCCGCGTTCTCGAAGGTCGCGGGCCCCGCGTATATCGGCCGGCGGTCGGCAATCCTCGGCGGCCCCGTCGGCGCCGTCTCGATCGGGCCGGTCTGCAAGGTGCACGGCGAAGTCGAGGAGAGCGTGATCCTCGGGTACTCGAACAAGGCGCACGATGGCTTCCTGGGCCACTCGTACCTCGGCTGCTGGGTCAACCTCGGGGCGCTGACCACGAACAGCGACCTGAAAAACAATTACGGCTCCATCCGCATCTGGACGCCCGGCGGCGAAGTCGACACCGGTGAGTTGAAGCTGGGGTGCTTCATCGGCGACCACGTGAAGACCGCGATCGGCACGCTGCTGAACACGGGCACCGTGGTGGGCGCCGGCGCGAACCTGTTCGGCGGCGGGATCCCGCCCCGCTACGTCCCGCCGTTCACGTGGGGCGGCGCGGACCCGTCCGCCGTCTACGATCTCGAGCGGTTCCTCGCCTCCGCGGAAACGGTCATGGGCAGGCGGAACGTCCCGCTGGGGGATAGTCAGCGCGAGCTGCTCCGGCGCGCATGGCATCGGGCCAGGAGCGAGTCGTGAGCGGAGGTGCTCTGCCCGCCAGGCGACGGTGGGCGCTCGTCCTGGGCGGCGGCGCCGCGCGCGGGATCGCCCACGTCGGGGTCATGAGCGTCCTGGAACAGGAGGGGCTCTCGCCCGACCAGATCGTGGGGACGAGCGCGGGTGCGCTGGCCGGCGTGTTCATGGCGGCGGGCGTCTCGGCAGACCGGGCCGCCGTCTGGGGCGAATCGCTCCGGTGGTCGCTCCTGGCCCGTCCGATCGTCAGTCGGCTCGGGCTCATGTCGAACGAGCGGATGGGCGAGCTCCTGCGCCGGGCCCTCCCCGTATCCACCTTCGACGAACTCGCGATCCCGTTCGCGTGTATCGCGACGGACCTGGCCACGGCCGAGCCGGTGGTGCTGTGCGAGGGGGAGCTGACGAGCGCGGTCCGCGCGAGCTGCGCGATCCCCGGCCTCTTCGTGCCGGTCGAGCGGGACGGCCTGCTCCTCGTCGACGGCGGCGTGGCCGCGAACGTGCCGACGGCTCTGGCCCGGCGCTTTGGAGTCGACGTCGTCGTCGCCGTGGACGTGAACCTGTCGTACCGACGGTCGCAGCCGCCGAGGAACATGATCGAGATCGTGACCCACGCCTTCTATACGGCCGGCCGCGCGACGGCGCGCATGGCCGCCAACGATGCCGACGTGCTCATCGCTCCGGACATCGGCGACATCGGCTTCGACCAGCTCGGCCGGGCGAAGGAGCTCATGGCTGCGGGCGCGGCTGCGGCACGGCAGGCGCTCCCACGGGTTCGGGAAATCCTCGAGTCCGGCCCGAGCCGCACGGCCGTGGCGGCGGGGGAGGCGGTGTGAGGGTCACGGTCCTCGGCAGCGGCAGCGGCGGCAACTCGACGCTCGTCGAGGCCGGAGGCACCCGCGTCCTCGTCGACGCCGGCTTCACCGGGAAGGACATGGAGCGGCGATTGGAGGCCGTCGGCGTCGACGCCGCATCGCTCGACGGGATCGTCATCACTCACGACCACAGCGACCACACCCGCGGCATGGGGATCCTGGCTCGCCGGCTCGGCGTGCCGCTCTACCTCACGCCCGTCACGCGTGCCGCGTGCACCAAGCTGCTGAACGGGAACGAAACGGTGGTGGAGTACGCGTCCGCCACGGCGTTCCGGATCGGCGCGCTCGAGATCCAGCCGTTCCTGACCGTCCACGACGCGGCGGATCCCGTGGCCGTCACGCTTCGAGACGTCGAGACGGGGATCAAGCTCGGGATCGCGACCGACCTCGGCCGGCCGACCACAGCCGTGCGCCACGCCCTCGCCGGGTGCGACGTCCTCGTCCTCGAGGCGAACCACGACGAGGCGATGCTCTGGAACGGCCCCTACCCCTGGTCGGTCAAGCAGCGGATCGCATCCAGCCATGGCCACCTGTCCAATCGCGCCGCCGCGGACCTCGCGCGCGAGCTGTTCCACCCCGGCCTCGGCGCCGTGATCCTCGCCCACCTCAGCGAGCACTGCAATGACGGCGCCCTGGCCCGCGATGTCGTCGCCGAGGCGCTCGATTCCCTGGGCTTCACGGGTCCGCTCCTCGTGGCGCGGCAGGACGCACCGCTCGACCCCATCGATGCGAAAGAGCTGCGACGGGCACGCGAGCCCGTGCAGCTCTCCCTGTTGTAACAGAGTCTTCCAGGAGACCGCGGCTGCGTCGGGGTGAGGCGGGCACCCGGCCCCTACGCCTCCAACCCGCCGGCGATGCTCCTCACAGCCCGAACAGCCGAAGGAAATCGCTGGCGAGAGCCCACACCATGATCGCCAGCACGATCACGAACCCTACCTGGGTGAGCCGCATCCTCTGCTCGAACGAGAGCGCGCGACCACGGATCGCCTCGATCGCCAGGAACACCAGGTGCCCGCCGTCGAGAACGGGGATCGGGAGCAGATTCAGCACGGCCAGATTGACCGAGAAGAGCGCCATGAAATCCAGGAACGGCTCGAGCCCGAGCCGCGCGACCTGGCCGCTGAGCTGGCCGATCAGGATCGGCCCGCCCAGCGAACGCGGAGATGCGTCGCCGGTCAAGAGGTCGACGAGGAACCCCACGATCAGCGCGATGGCCTCCCCGGTCCGGGTGAAGCCGTGCCCGACGGCTCCGATTACACCCGGATGTTCGCGTTCCTGCACCCTCTGGGCGCCGATCACGCCGATCACCTGCGGTCCGTTAGGACCCCGGACCGTCTCGACCTCCGGCGTCACGCGCACCGCCAACCGCACGCCGCTGCGTTCGATTTCGAGGTCGAGCGGCCGGCCCGGGTGCCCCTGGACGACCGAAAGAAACTCACCCCAATCGCGAATGGGTCTGCCACCCGCGCTGATGATGCTGTCGCCCGCGAGGATCCCGGCCTCGGCCGCCGGCTGACCCTCCAGCACGCCGGCGATGACCGGTGGGTAGAACGGGCCGAGGTGAGCGGCGAGCAGCGCCTTCGCGGTGTCGTTCGCCGGCACCTCGATCGTCACGGGTGGGGCCCCGTCGAAGGTCACCGTCGCCGGACCCGGAGGAGCGGTCAACACCGCCATCCGGAGATCGCCCCAGTCCTCGATGGCCTTGCCGCCGAAAGACAGGATCTTCACGCCGGGCGGCACGGTAGCCAGCGCCTCGGTACCCGCCGGGAGCTCCGTCGCCTCCACCGCCGGCATCCGCGCCTCGGGTTCCAGCTCGATCCCCCAGATCAACGCGCTCGCCGCGAAGACGACGATCGCGAACAGGAAGTTCATGATCACGCCAGCCGAGATGACCAACGCCCGCGCCGGGAGCGATTTCGACTCGAAGTCGCGCGGCCGTGGCGCGGCCTGGCCGTCGGATTCGCGGAGCAGCCCCATGTCCGACGCGCCGGCGATCCCGGTGCCCTCTTCCCGCTTCACCGGCCCGCCCTCGATGGCTTCCATCTCCTCCATCCCGGCCATCTTCACGTAGCCGCCGAGCGGGAGCCACGAGATCACGTACTCCGTCTCGCCGCGACGGAACCCAACCAGCTTGGGACCCAACCCGATCGAGAAACGCGGAACCTCGATGTCGACGAGCTTGGCCGTCACGAAGTGGCCCAGCTCGTGGACGAAGATCAGAACGCCGAGGACGACGATGGTGGCAAGAATGGTGATCAGCATCCGTGCTCCAGGATTCTGCGGGCGATGACCCGGGCTTCACTATCCGCGGCCAGGACCGTTTCCAGTGAGTCGGCGGGCGCGGGCTCGTGCCGCTCGAGCACCCGCTCGATCAGCTCGGCGATCCCCGGAAACGGCAAGTCCCCGGCCAGGAACGCCGCCACGGCAACCTCGTTCGCCGCGTTGTAGACCGCGGGCGCGACGCCTCCGCTCCGCCCCGCCTCGACCCCGAGACGGAACGCCGGAAACCGCACCGGGTCCAGCGCTTCGAACGTGAGCTGCCCGGCCCGGACCGGGTCGAACCGCGTCCCCGTGTCGTGGATCCGCTCCGGGTACGTCAGTGCGTAGAGGATCGGAAGCTCCATCGACGGGAACCCCAGCTGCGCCAGTACCGAGCCGTCGGTGAACTCGACCATCGAGTGGATGATCGACTGCGGATGCACCACGACGTCGATGCGATCGTACTCCACGTCGAAGAGAAAGTGCGCCTCGATCACCTCGAGCGCTTTGTTCGCGAGCGTCGCCGAGTCGATCGTGATCTTTGCGCCCATGTCCCACGTGGGGTGCTTGAGCGCCTGGGCGGGCGTGGCTTTGGCGAGCTGTTCGGCCGTCCAGTCCCGGAACGGCCCGCCCGACGCCGTCAGCACGAGCGACCGCACCGCGCCCCGGTCCGCCCCGGCGAGGCATTGGAGGATGGCGCTGTGCTCGCTGTCGATCGGGATCAGCTCGCCGCCCCCCTCCCGCACTGCCGCCAGCACCAGCGGCCCACCCGCGACGAGTGACTCCTTGTTCGCCAGCGCGAGCCGCTTTCCCGCCTTGAGCGCCGCCAGCGTGGCCTCCAACCCGGCCGCGCCAACGACGGCATTGATCACGATGTCGACCTCTGGGTGCGCCGCCACCTCCTGCAGCGCCTCCCGGCCCGTGAGCCATTGCGTGTCGCCTGTCGAGGGGAGCGGGCCGCCGCCGTTCTCGACGAGCACCGCCACCCGAGGCCTGTACCGCTCGACCTGCCTCGCGAGTTCCTCGCCGTTCCGATGCGCCGTCAACGCGACGACGTGGAACCGGTCGGGATGGCGGCCCAGCACCGCGAGCGCGCTCCGACCGATCGAACCCGTGGAGCCCAGGATCGCCACGCCGATGCTCAAGACACCCCTCCGCCCTGACCGAGCACGATCGCGAAATACCAGTAGGCCAGCGGAATCGCGAAGAAGAGCGCGTCAAGCCGGTCGAGGAACCCGCCGTGGCCGGGGAACAGCGTGCCCGAATCCTTGACTCCGGCCTCGCGCTTCAACACCGACTCCGCCAGATCGCCGACCTGTGCGACGACGCCGATGAGGAGCCCTCCCACCGCGCCCGCGGCCCAACCGATCCCGAAGCCGTACCATCCGTCGAGCACGATGGCCGCGTACGCCGCTCCCACCACGACGGCGCCGACCAGTCCGGCCACCGCGCCGACGACCGTCTTCCCCGGGCTCACCGTCGGGATCAGCTTGCGCCGGCCCCACTTGCGCCCCGCGAAGTACGCGCACGAGTCGTTGATCCACGTGATGCCGACGGCGAAAACGACGAGCGCCGCACCCGCCCATGCCTCGGAGGCGAGCAGGCCCGGCGCGCCGAACGTCGCCGCCTCGTGCGCCTGCGTGTAGTCGTGGCGCAGGAACATCCCGTGCGCGAGCGTCCACCCCGGGAAGATCCCTCCGAGCAACGTCGTCGCCACGGACGTGAGCGGACGCCCTTCGACGCCCCTCACCCACACCGCCGCCCCGGCGGTCAGCAGCAGGACCGCCACGGCGCTCCCGAACAACGGCCCGGCCGCGCCCTCGAACGACGGCTCCGCCGCGGCGATCAGTGTCGACCCCGCGGCGAGCGCGGCGCCCAGCGACCGCATCGGCCGCACGCCGCCGCGTTCGGCCAGGCGGAACAGCTCGACGGCGCTCCCCGCGGCGACCGCCGCCAGGAGTACGCCCAGGTACCACCCACCGGCCACGATCGCCGCGATGGCCACCGGGATCCCTACGGCCGCGACGGCCACACGCTGGCCCAGCTCGCTCCTCGGCATTGTCCTCAGACCGTGGATACGCGCCCGAAACGCCGCTCCCGCTTCTGGTACTCCTCGATCGCGGCGAAGAAGTGCTCCCGCCGAAAATCCGGCCAGAGCACGGGCGAAAGGTAGAGTTCGGTGTAGGCGAGTTGCCAGAGAAGGAAATTGCTGATCCGCTGCTCCCCGGACGTCCGGATCAGCAGGTCCGGATCGGCCAGGCCGGACGTGTACAGTTCTCCCTCGATCGCTGCCTCGTCCACGGCATCGGCCGTCAGCGCGCCCGCTTGGACGCGCTCGGCGAGTCGGCGACACGCCCGGACCAGCTCGGCACGCCCGCTATAGCTGACCATGAGGTTCAGCCGCATCGCCCGCCCGCCCCGCGTCGCCTCCTCCATCGCCGCGACTGCGGCGCGGGCGCCCGGCGGCAGGCGATCCAACTCTCCGAGCACGCGAACTTCGACGCCACGCTCCCGCAGCTCCTCCCTCTCCCGGATGAGGTAGTGCCTCAGCAACCGCATGAGCGCCGCCACCTCCCGGCGCGGGCGGTTCCAGTTCTCCTGCGAAAAGGCGTACAGCGTCAGGACCCGCACGCCGGCCTCGACCGCCCCCTCCACGACGTCGCGGACCGACGTCATCCCGGCTATGTGCCCACGATAACGCGGCAGGCCGCGGGCTCGCGCCCAGCGGCCATTCCCGTCCATGATGATCGCGACGTGCTCCGGGATCGCGCCGCCTATCCGGATTCGCTCGAGGGGATCGGCACTCATGCCGCGATCAGACCTCCATGACCTCCCGCTCCTTGGCCTCAAGGAGCTTGTCGATCCGGCCCACGTAGTCGTCCGTCAGCTTCTGGATCTCGTCCATCTGACGGCGCGCCTCGTCCTCGCTCAGCTCGTGCTCCTGCTGGCGACGCTTGATCTCCTTGTTCGCCTCCTGACGCGCGTGCCGCACCGCGACCCGGCCTTCCTCCGCCATCTTGTGCAGCACCCGCACCATCTCCTTGCGGCGCTCTTCCGTCAGCGGCGGCACCGGGATCCGGATCACGTTCCCATCGTTCGACGGATTCAGCCCGAGCCCCGCGCCCTGGATCGCTTTCTCGATCTCGCCGATCAGACTCTTGTCCCACGGCTGCACGACCAGCAGCCGCGGCTCCGGCGCACTGACCGTGCCCACCTGGTTCAGCGGGAGCTTGCTCCCGTACGCGTCCACCCGGACCGTGTCCAGTAGCGCGGGCGTCGCCTTCCCCGTCCTCACGGACGTGAACTCCCGCCGCACCGCCTCCACGGCCTTTTCCATCTGCGATCGCGCTTCCGCTATCGACGGCATGGTCCTCTCCCTCGGAGATACTTCGTTGTTGGCTTACCGCGACGAGGAGGGTTCACGTCACCAGGGTCCCCACGGCTTCGCCGCGGATCGCATCCGCGATCGCGCCAGGCCGCTGGATGTTCAGCACGATGATCGGTAGACCGTTGTCCTTGCACAACGACACCGCCGCTGCGTCCATCACGCCCAGCTCCTGCGTCATGACATCCATGAACGAAAGCCGCGGCAGGAACTTCGCCGTCGGGTCCTTCGCCGGATCCGCGGTGTAGACCCCCTCTACCTTCGTCGCCTTGATGATCACATCGGCTTCCATCTCGATCGCGCGCAGCACCGCCGCCGTGTCCGTCGAGAAGTACGGGTTGCCCGTCCCCCCGGCGAAGATCACCACGCGGCCCTTCTCCAGGTGCCGCAGCGCGCGACGCCGGATGTACGGCTCCGCCAGCTCCTCCATCCGGATCGCCGTCATCACCCGCGTCTGCACGCCCTTCCGCTCGAGCAGGTCCTGCAGCGCCAGCGCATTGATGACCGTCGCCAACATCCCCATGTAATCGGCATTGACCCGGTCCATCCCCTGCTGGCTCGCCTGCGTGCCCCGCACGATGTTGCCGCCGCCGATCACCAGGCCGAGCGAGACCCCCATCGCATGGACCGACTTGATCTCTTCCGTCAGGCGATCCACGACCGGAGGCGAGATGCCGAACCCTTGATCCCCGGCGAGCGCCTCCCCGCTCAGCTTGAGGAGGACGCGCTTGTATTTCAATTCCTCGTTCGTCGACAAGATCTTACCTGGATGGTGTGACCGTTCCTCTTCCCCGGATGGGCGACGCCCCCGGCTCACTCGCCGAGGGCGAAACGCGCGAACCGACGAACGACGATGTTTTCGCCCGTCTTCGCCGAGACTTCCGTGATCAGCTGGCCGATCGTCTTGTCGGGGTCCTTGACGAACGCCTGATGGATCAGCGCGTTGTCCTCGAAGAACTTCTTCATCTTCCCCTCGACGATCCGCTCGTGCAGGTGCTCCGGACGCCCTTCCTCCTTGACCTGCTCGAGGAAGACCGCGCGCTCCCGCTCCACGATCTCCTGCGGAATGTCTTCGGGCGTGACCGCCAGCGGATTCGCCGCCGCGATGTGCATCGCCAGATCGCGGACCAGCGCCTGGAAATCTTCCGTCCGCGCGACGAAGTCCGTCTCGCAGTTGACTTCGACCAGGACGCCGATCTTCCCGCCCATGTGGACGTAGCTGCCGATCGCGCCCTCGCGCGCTTCACGGCCGGCACGCTTCGCGGCCTTCGCGGCGCCCTTCGCGCGCAGGAGGTCGATCGCCTTCTCCATGTCGCCGCCCGTCTCCTCCAGCGCCTTCTTGCACTCCATCATCCCGGCGCCGGTCCGCTCCCGCAGCTCCTTTACCTGCTCCGCAGTGATCGCCATCGCTGTATTCCCCTCTCCAGTTCAGAGCCGGGGGCATCCTTGCTCCCCGACCGCCTCTTCCACTCGAATCGGCGGCACGACCGCGTACCTGCCTGCGAAAAAGCGCCGCAGGGCTGCCGGGCTGCAGCGCTGCAGCGCTCTCGCGCGCTGAGCGGTCCGCCGAACATGACGGACGGAAGGCCTACGCCTCCTCGCCCTCGCCTTCGCCCTCGCCTTCGCCCTCGTCGCCCGTCCGAAGCGTCGCAATCGCCTCCGGACGCGGACGACGACGCCGCCGCGGACGACGGCGCGGACGACGTTCCTCCTCCTCCTGCGCCATCCCCGTCTCCGACGAGTACGTCACCGCTTCCGCCTCGGCAGCACGACGACGCACCTCCGGCGGCAGCTCCCGACGCGCCTGCTCGATCGCGTCCGCGATCACCGCCGTGATCAGCGAGACCGACCGGATCGCGTCGTCGTTCCCCGGGATCGGGTAATCGATCAGATCCGGATCCGCGTTGGTGTCCGCGATCGCGACCACCGGAATCCCGAGCTTGTTCGCTTCCTTGACCGCGATGTGCTCCTTCTTCGCGTCCACCACGAAGATCGCACCCGGCAGGCGGCTCATGTCCTTCACGCCGGCCAGGTACTTCTCGAGCTTGACACGCTCGCGATCCAGCAGCAGCCGCTCCTTCTTCGTGTAGAACTCGAAGGAGCCCTCTTCCATCCCCCGCTCCAGATCCTTGAGCCGGCGGATCTGCTTCTTGATCGTCTGGAAGTTCGTGAGCATCCCGCCCAGCCAACGCTCCGTCACGTAGAGCGATTCGCTCCGGCGAGCCTCCTGCTCGATGATCGGGCGGAGCTGGCGCTTGGTGCACACGAAGAGCACACGCTCGCCCTGCAGCGTCACGTCGCGCACGACCTGCTGCGCCTGCTGCAGCGCCAGCTGCGTCTTCTTGAGATCGATGATGTGAGTACCGTTGCGATCCGCGAAGATGAAACGACGCATCTTCGGGTTCCAACGGCTCGTCCGGTGCCCGAAATGGACCCCCGCTTCCAGCAGGTCCCGGAGCTCTACTTCCTTCATCTACGACGCCTCTCGTCGTGGGGTTGATCTTCCACCGCCTTCGCCCGCCGCACCGCCCTTCCGGGACCCCAGCACGGCGTCCAGCAGTGTGTGTAGTAAGCCAGCTTAGCGCTTCGAGAACTGGAACCGCTTGCGCGCACCGGGCTGGCCCGGCTTCTTCCGCTCGACCTCGCGCGAATCGCGGGTCAGCAGACCGCGCTCCCGCAGCACGCCGCGCAGATCCGGATCGACCTGCAGCAGCGCCCGGGCGAGCCCCAGACGGATCGCGCCCGCCTGGCCCGTCAGACCGCCGCCATCGACCCTGACCTTGACGTCGAACCGGCCCTGATTCTCGGTCACGACCAGCGGCTCCTGCGCGTGCTGCTGCAGCGAGAGCCGCGGGAGATACTCGTTCAGCGAGCGGCCGTTGATCTCCCAGTTCCCGTTCCCGGGCCTCAGATAGACCCGCGCGACGCTCGTCTTGCGACGGCCCGTGCCGTGGTACTGCTCCACCTTCGTCGCCATTTCAGATCTCCAGCGGCTTCGGCTGCTGCCCCTCGTGCGGATGCTTCGGACCGGAATACACCCGAAGCTTCTTCCGCATCAGCCGGCCCAGGTTGGTCTTCGGCAGCATCCCCTTGACCGCGAGCTCGATCACCCGCTCCGGGTGCTTCGCCAGCATGTCCTTGAGAGGCGTGTGCTTGCCGCCACCCATGTACCCCGTGTGACGGAAGTACTGCTTCGTCTCCAGCTTGTTGCCCGTGAGCCGGACCTTCTCCGCGTTGATGACCACGACGTAGTCACCCATGTCCATGTGCGGACTGTAGGTCGGCTTGTGCTTGCCGCGCAGGACCTTCGCCACCTCGCTGGCAAGCCGGCCCAGAACCTTCCCCTCCGCGTCGACGACCCACCAGTCGTGCTGGATCTCGGAGGCCTTCGGCGAATACGTTTTCATGCGTTCCCTGTCAGTACCAAGCGCAAAGCGGCACAGACGTGAACAATACCCGAAACCCCGGGACGTGTCAAGACTCGGCCGCCCGGGCCGGGACCTCCGCGGCCGCTCGCGGAGCCCATTCCCGCCCGACAGCCCCGCGCACGGTCCCCACCGGGGTGCGTGCGATCAACTCAGGAAGGTTTCCAGGAAGCGGGCGCGCGACGCGTGACGCAGGCGCCCGAGCGCCCGCTCTTTGATCTGGCGCACCCGTTCGCGCGTGATCCCGAGCAGCGAACCGATCTCCTCGAGCGTCATCGGCTCCTGCCCGTCGAGACCGAAGTAGAGGCGCAGGATCTTGGCCTCGCGCTCCTTGAGCGTGCTGAGCGCCTCCTCGATCGTGACCGAGAGAGCGCGCTCGTAGGTCTCGTCGTCCGGCGCGGGAGAGAACTGGTCGGGGAGATAGTCGAGGAGCCGGCTGTCCTCGCCCGGGGCGAGCGGCGCGTCGAGGGAGAGGTGCGCCTGGGAGAGCGCGAGGGTCCGCTCGACCTCCTCTTCCGAGATGTCGAGGTCCTCGGCGATCTCCTCCGGCGTGGGCTCTCGGCCGAGCTCCTGCAGGAGCGCCGACGTGCGCTTCCCGATCCTGTGCAGGGCGCCCGCACGGTTGAGCGGCACGCGCACGATCCGGCTCTGCTCGGCCAGCGCCTGGAGGATCGCCTGACGGATCCACCAGACGGCGTACGAGATGAACTTGATCCCCTTCGTTTCGTCGAACTTCTGGCCGGCGCGGATCAGGCCGAGGTTCCCTTCGTTGATGAGGTCGCCGAGCGCTACACCCTGGTTCTGATACTTCTTCGCGACGGAGACGACGAAACGGAGGTTCGAGCGGACGAGGGTGTCGAGCGCTTCCTGGTCACCCTCTTTGATGCGCCGGGCGAGCTCGACCTCCTGTTCCCGCGTGAGGAGCGGATAGGCGCTGATCTCCTTGAGGTACTGGTCGAGTGAGCTCTCTTCGTGGGTCTGTTTGCGCGACGAATTGAAGCCCATGCCGTGCTCCAGCGCTGCTTCGGAGAAGATGAATCCGATTCGGCTGTGTGTAATGTATACCAACCCGCCCGGCGGTAACGGGCGTCGTGCACGGATCTAAGGGATGACGGGCGAAGTCGCCGGGCGCGGCCGCGCCCGGCCTTCTCAGCGGATGGCTCCTCCGATTCGGTCCCAGCGGATCTCCGTGATCCAGGGGAACGGACGCAACACGCTCGGATCGAACGAATAGTAGATGAAGAGCGGCTTCCCCTTGATGGCCGCGTCGTCGACGAAGCCCCAGTAGCGCGAGTCCTCGGAATCGTCGCGGTTGTCGCCGAGGACGAAGTACCGCCCCTCGGGCACGACGATCGGACCCCAGTTGTCCCTGGTCGGATGATACTGCTCCGGATCCACGCCCGGCGCCAGATAGCTACGCTGCCAGTACATGTCGGGGACGTGGATCGACTGACCGGACGGGTCCGTGTGCTGGACGTACGGCTCGACCTGCGGCTCCCCGTTGATGTAAAGGATCTTGTCCTTCATGGCGAGGGTGTCGCCGGGGACGCCGACGAGGCGCTTGACGTAGTTCTTGCCGGGTTCGTGCGGCGGCGTGAAGACGACGATGTCGCCGCGCTTGGGCGTGTCGAACGCCGGGAGTTCGATCTTGGTCCCCGGCAGCTGCGCGCCGTAGACGGCCTTGTTGACGAGGAGGAAGTCCCCGACGAGCAGGGTCTTCTCCATGCTGCCCGTGGGGATGCGGAACGCCTCGACCAGGAATGTGCGGATCAAGAGGAACAGGACGACCGCGATCGCGATCGACTTGATCCACTCCCAGGCCCAGCGACCGACCGAAACCGGCCCCTGGGACCGGGCGTCCTTCCGTTCTTCCACTTCTCTGGTCCGGTCCTCGGCGACGGACCGGGTGGCGTCTCGCTTCACTCGCACTCCCAGTGATTCGGATTCCGGTGGGTTTCGCCCAGCCTGTCGAGTCTTGCTCGTGTCTCGCCGTGGTGACTCACAGCAGAATGTGTTCCAGGGTCGACACGCCGGAACGTGCGGCCAGGCGCCGCCCATCGTACCCTGTCCCGCGCGGGCGCGTTCCCGCGCGGGGCCGTCCGATTCATCCTAATACGAGCTTCAGTTATACGTGTCAATCTGGGCCCGCTGCAGCCGACCCGAATAATCCACGTATACGACCTTGGTTTCCGTATAGAAGTCGAAGACTTCCCATCCGCCTTCGCGGTGGCCGTTCCCGGTCTTCTTGACGCCGCCGAACGGCAGGTGCGCTTCGGCACCGATGGTCGGCGCATTGACGTACGTGATCCCGTTGTCCAGCTCCGTCATCGCCCGGAACGCGGCCCTCACGTCGCGCGTGTAGATCGAGCTCGAGAGGCCGTACTCGACCTCGTTGTTGATGCGGAACGCCTCGTCGAGGTCGCGGAATCGGATCACGCTCAGGACGGGGCCGAACACCTCCTCGCATGCCAGGCGGCTTCCGGGACGGACACCGCGCAGGATCGTCGGCTCGTAGAAGAAGCCGTCCTCGAGGCCGGGGCCCGTAGCGCGGCGGCCACCGGTCAGGATCTCGTCTCCCTCCTGGCGAGCGACCTCGACGTACGACTCGACCTTGTCCAGCGCCTGCTGGTTGATGAGCGGCCCCACATCGGTGTTCGGGTCGAGCCCGTTCCCGAGCCGGAGCTTCCGCGTACGCTCGACCAGCCGCTCCAGGAACTCATCGTGGATGTCCTCGTGGAGGAGCAGCCGGCTCGTTGCGGTGCATCGCTGCCCGGTCGTCCCGAACGCGCCCCACAACACGCCGTCCAGCGCCAGGTCGAGGTCCGCGTCGGGCATGACGATCTGGGCGTTCTTCCCGCCCATCTCGAGCGAGAGCCGCTTGTGCATGCGCCCGCAGATCTCGCCGATCTTCGAGCCGGTCGACGTCGAGCCGGTGAAGGAGATGACCGGGATCTCCGGGTGCTCGACGATCGCCGCGCCGACCTCCTCGCCTATCCCGTGGACGAGCTGGACGACGTCCGGCGGCAGACCGGCCTCGAGCAGGATCTCGACCAGGAGCGTCGCCGTGTGCGGCACGTCCTCGGCCGGCTTGAGGATGACCGCGTTCCCGCTCACCAGCGCTGGGAACATCTTCCACGTCGGGATCGCGAGCGGGAAGTTGAACGGCGTGATCAGCCCGCAGACGCCGATCGGGCGACGGTACGTCATCGCCCACTTGTCGCGCAGCTCGCTCGGGACGGTGTGGCCGAAGAGCCGGCGCCCCTCCGTCGCGGCGTAGTAGGCGGTGTCGATCCCCTCCTGCACGTCGCCCCGCGTCTCCTGGAGCACCTTCCCCATCTCGCGGGTCATGACGCGGGCGAGCTCCTCCTTGCGCGCGGTGAGCAGGTCGCCGACGCGGCGGAGCACGTCGCCGCGCTGCGGCGCGGGCGTGCGGCGCCACCGCTCGAAGCCCTCCTTGGCCGAACGGACGGCGCGCTCGACGTCCTCCCTCCCCGACCGCGGGAACAGGCCGATCAGGTCCTTCGTGTCCGCGGGGTTGCGATTCTCGAAGTATTCGCCGGTCGACGGCTCGACCCACTCACCGGCGATGAAGTTCCGAAACGTCTCAGCCATCACTCCTCCCTCGGGCGACTCGAGTCGCCGCATTCGTCGTCGCGGGGATTCTGGAGCGTCCGGCCGGGGATGGCAAGGGCCCGCGGCCTCGCTCATACCTCTTCGCGGACGAGGCCGTACCGCTCGATCTTCTTGTACAGGTTGGACCTGGGCATGTCGATCGAGCGCGCGGTCTCGCTCACGTTCCAGTCGAACTCGCGCAGCTTCGCGAGGATGTACGCGCGCTCGGCCCGTTCCTTGAACTCCGCGAACGTCGGCGCCTGCAGCAGTTCGCCGGACAGCCCGCCGGCTTCCGGCGCGGCGCCCGAGAGCCTGTCCACGTCCGCCGCGGTGATCTCCGGTCCGCGTGCAAGGATCAGTAGCCGCTCGACCGTGTTCCGCAGCTCCCGGACGTTCCCTGGCCAGTCCAGGGCGCACAGCCTGTCGATCGCCGCGGGCGCGAACTCCCGCCCCGGCAGCCGCTGCTGCTCGACGGCGACCTGCGCGAAGTGCCGGACCAACATCGGGATGTCCTCCCGGCGCTCCCGCAGCGGCGGCACGTGGATCGGCACGACGTTCAGCCTGAAGTAGAGGTCCTCCCGGAACCGCCCCCGAGCGATTTCCTGTTTCAGGTCCTTGTTCGTCGCGGCGACGACCCGGACGTCCACGCGGATCGGGCGCTCGCCGCCGACCCGCGTGATGATCCCCTCCTGCAGCGCGCGGAGCACCTTGGCCTGCGCTGCCGGGCTCATGTCCCCGATCTCGTCGAGGAACAGCGTGCCGCCATCGGCCTGCTCGAATTTGCCGCTCCGATCCGCGAACGCGCCGGTGAACGAGCCCTTCACGTGGCCGAACAACTCGCTCTCGATCAGCTCGGCCGGGATCGCCGCGCAGTTCACCTCGACGAACGGCCCGTCGGCCCGGGTCGACAGTCGATGAATCGCGCGGGCGACCAATTCCTTCCCCGTCCCGTTCTCGCCCGTGATCAACACGCGCGCGTCAGTCGGCGCGACCTTTTCGATCCGGTCGAGCAGCGCGCGGATCGCGAAGCTGCCCCCCACGATCTCGTGCCGGCTCTCGACCTCGCCCCGCAGCCGGGCATTCTCCTGGACCAGCCCCCGCTGCTGCAGCGCGTTGCGCAGCGTGACCAGGATGCGGTCGGTGTCGAGCGGCTTCTCCAGGAAGTCGTAGGCGCCGCGCCTCGTCGCCTCGACGGCCGTCTCGATCGTGCCGTGGCCGCTGATCATGACCACGAGCGCGTCGGGGTCGATCGCGCGGAGGCGCATCAGGACCTCGAGCCCGTCCATGCGCGCCATCTTCACGTCCAGGAACGTCAAGTCCGGCTCGAACTCCTCGAACGCGGTGATCGCCTCGCCTCCACCGCTCGCCGTGCGGACCTCGTGCCCCTCGTACTCGAGGAGCTGCCGCAAGACCTTCCGGATCCCGTCCTCGTCGTCGACGATGAGAATGCGTGCCATGCCTGTGCCTCAGAGCCCCCGGTCCTGGTGGGGCAGAAAGATTACCGAATCGCCGCGGACGTACGCCGTGGACGCGCCCGCGGGGAGCGGGAGCGCCAGCGCGTCCGGCGGGAGCCCCGGCTCGTCCTTCCGGCCGAATCGTCGCAGCAAGGTCGGAATCAGCCCCCGCGGGAGAGGAACGCGCGCCGCCGTCACCTCGTCGACGGCGAGCCCCACGCGCGGCCCGGTCAGCGGGATCAGCTTCCCCGTGATGCCGACGACCGTCGTGTCCGGCAGGAACCCGATCACGTCGACCAGTTCTTCCATCCTCGGGAACTCGGCGGTCGGCACCCGCGCCTGGACCCGGATCCGGTCCCGCTCGAGCGTGACCTCGGGCGCGACGATGTACTTGGGCAGGTAGCTCGCCACCCGGAATTGCACCAGACTCTGGACCTCCGCCTGCGAGAGTGCGACGCGCTCACGGTCCCGGGACAGCGAAGCCAGCTTCGCCTGTGCCGAGTCGGCGAGGGCGGGGCTCGCGACCTGCGGCGCGGCATCCCGGGCCGTGAAGCTCCGCCACACGGACCGGATCCGGTCGCGCTGGTACCACGCCAGGGCGACCGCGCCGACCAGGAGCAGGAGCGTGAAGATTCGCCGCACACAACCTCCCAGAAGTCCGATCACTCGCCGACCCTCCCGTACCTGAACGACCGACACTACCCCAGCGGTGCGGAGGCGATCCGCTCGTAACGTGCGCCGGACGGCGAAAGATGGCTCTGCATCAGGTCGATCTCGCGGACAGGCACCTCGGCCCGCGCCACGACGTCGCCCAGGACCCGTTCGAATTCGCGGAACTCGCCGGCGCCGGAATCGCGCACGGCGCGGCCGAGGGTGATGTGCGGCTGGAACGCGCGCAGTTCGCGCTCGAAGCCGAGCGGCGTGAACGCCCACTCCAGGTCCTGCTTTAGGCCGCGCAGCGCCGGCGTCGCCTCGACGCCCACCCAGATCACCCTCGGGCGCCGCATCGACGGAAACGCACCGATCCCGCCGATGTGGAGCTCGAACGGACGCGATTTGGCGGCTACTTCGGTCATCGCCTCACGGACCTCGGCAACGCGCTTGGGCTCGACCCAACCCAGGAACTTGAGTGTGACGTGGAGGGACTCGGCGTCGACCCAGCGCACCGGGAACCCCGCATCGCGCAGGGGCCGCGCCGCGGTGTGAAGCGCGTCGCGGACGTCGGCCGGAAGATTCAAGGCAATGAAGAGTCTCATGAGTCTCGAACGGTCGCGGCCACCTCGCTCGCATCGGGGATCAACTCGAGGGCGACGTAGCGGAAGCCGAGCGCCTTGATCTCCGGCGCGAGCGCCGCGAGCGCAGCGATCGCGTCGCGAGGCACCTCCACCGCCGCGATCTCGGCCCGGTGCCCCGCGGCGCGCACGACCGCGCCCGGGATCCCTCGCTCGCGGATCAGGCGCTCTGCGGCGGCGACGCGGGTGTCGACGTCGCTCATCGCGCGGCTCCGAGGCGAACGAGCGGCGCGCCCTCGTTCAGCGCCCCGCGGCGGTACCCTTCGACGTCGAGCAGCACCCGCTCGAAACCGGCGTCGCGCAGGTCGCGCGCGAGCCCGTCGGCCTGCTCGACGGCCCGCGCCAGCTCGGGCGCCGAGACCTCGATGCGCGCCGCGTCCCCGTGGTGCCGAACCCGAAACTCCCGGAAGCCCCGGCGCCGCATCGCCTCCTCGGCCGCCTCGACCTGCCGGAGCCGCTCCGGCGTGACCGCCAGCCCGTACGGCAGTCGGCTCGACAGGCACGGCGAGGCTGGCCGGTCCCACGTCGGCAGCCCGAGCCGCCGCGACAGCTCGCGGATCTCCGCCTTCGTGAGCCCCGCCTCGAGGAGCGGCGAACGGACGCCCAGCTCTTGCGCCGCGCGCATCCCCGGGCGGTGGTCGCCGACGTCGTCCGCGTTCGAGCCGTCCAGCACGACGGCCAAGCCGCGCGTCGCCGCCAGCGCCGTCAGCTTGGACCACAGCTCCGTCTTGCAGAAGTAGCACCGGTTCGTCGGGTTCGCGATGTAGTTCGGATCGGACATTTCGTCCGTCTCGATCTCCAGGTGCGGGATCCCGAACCGGCGTACGCAATCCAAAGCCATCTCGAGCTGCACCGCAGGGTAAGACGCACTCCGCCCCGTCACGGCCAGCACGTTCTCTCGCCCCAGGACATCCACCGCGACCTTGGCCAGGAAGACCGAGTCGACTCCGCCGGAGTACCCGATGCAGACCGAGCCACACTCGCGCAGGATGTCGACGAGCCGGGCGTACTTTTCATCCAATGTCGCCATCGCGCTCCAACGCTCCTATCTGGCAACCCCGACTCGCCGTGAAGGTACCGATCCCCACCCCTCGGAACAAGGTGAGCCGGCACCGGGCCGGCTCCGAGGCGACCGCCGTAGCCGCCCGGCGATCTCGCCGTCGACCGCCGCGGCCGCCGGGCGGGCCTGCGGGCGCCGAGGTCCCTACGGCGCGCGGGCGGTCTCGACCGGGCGAACGGGCAGGTACTCCAACAACGCCTCGCTCCGCAGCACCGTCGGCGCCGCCAGGTGCGTGCCCATGAGGAACGCCAGCGCCGATTCCGTCCGCAGCGAGCCGTGCGTCCCGGTCACGTCCACGAGCAGGTCGGCGGCCCGGCTGCCGAAGTGGTACCCCGGCGCGAAGCTCACGACGACGTTGGCCGGATGCTTCACCACTCGCCTCAGCCCGGCGACGATCCTGCGCAACGAGTCGATGTACGGCGTCCGCTGCGTCGCCCCGAACCACGCGGAGTCGGCCGCGAACCCGTCCGGCCCCATGAGGCCGCGCCGGCGAAGCGAGGCCACGGCATCGGCCAGACCGAGCGGATCGCCTTCGAGCGGTTCGTAGCGGAACCGCGTGCCGCCGTCCCGCGCCTCGACGATGGCGCGCCCGTCGCGGCCCCGGACGTGCACGCGGCCGTCTTCGTCCTCGAGGAACACGAGCTCCACGCCCTCCGCACCGGCCAGAGCGTCGGCGAGCCGCGACTCCGCCAATGGCGCGGCGTAGAAGAATGCGCTTCCGACCAGACCGAAGCGCGGCGCGACGACGTCGTTCTCATCCTCGATCTCGTCCGCGAGGTCGAAGCCGGCCGCCTCGAGCGCCTCCTCGAGCGGGGCCCGGCGCGTCGGGATCAGCTCGTTTCCATGGTCGCTGAACAGCACGATCTCCAGCTGCGGCCCGAATCGGGCGCGCAGGTCGCCCAGGAAGTCCTCGATCGCCAGGAGCTGCTCGACCAACGCCTCACGTCCGGCCCGGTGCGCGATCGCGTCCGTGGCCACCATGTATGCGACGATCGCCGTGTCGCGCGTCGCCTGCTCGAGGACCTGATTCCTCAGCCGGTTCAACTCCCGCCGCGCCATCGCGCTCGGCCACACGTACGCGAACGTGGCCGACACGCCGCCCGGCCCGATGTCGACGTAGCGACGGAAGCCGCCGTGCTCGGAGGACTTGAAGAGGTGCTCCAGGAGCCCGCCCTCGATCCGGTTGTCCTGCGCGTCGAAGTAGCGGTCCTCGTACCCCGGCGGCGGCTCGTGCCAGATCGAGCCGAAGGCGACCTCGGTGAGCGCCGGGAACGGGCTGATCAGCTTCGACGGCGGCCGAAAGTCCGCGAAGTGTCCCGCACGCCACAGCGAGTCGACCACCGTGTACGGCACGCCGTCGAGCATGAGCACGAGCCTGCGGAGCGACCGGCGTTCGCCGGCGGGCACGGGGTCCATCGGACTCGCCGCGCGCGCGCCGCCGCACGCCGTCGTCCCGACGATCGCGATCAGGGAAAACCACGTCACGAGTCGATGAGTGCGCATGGAACCGGTACTCGGGTGAGCGGTTCGCCAGAGACGCGCGAAGTACGCCGTGCGGCGCGATTTCGTTCCTCGGCGCGGCGCCTTCTCGCTCCTCGGCGCGGCGCGGTACGGCTCCTGCGTTCGCGCCTGGGGTCGCGTCGCGCGCGCGGCCGAGCATTCGCGCTCCGCGGCCGCTGCGGTGCGCAACGGGGGTCGCGTCGCGCGCGGCCGAATCCCAGCGACGCACGAATCGGAGGACCGATGCCTGGCCGACGACTCCTCGACGACGGCACCGCCGTGCACGGCCGCCCGCCCACCCGCCTCTGGGACCGCCGCAAGGTCCACGACGGAATCGTCAGAACCTACGGCGGAACGCCCCTCATCCGCCTGCGCCGCATGGGCGAGGGGCTTCCCGGCATCGTCGTGGTCAAGCACGAGGGCTTCAACCCCTACAATTCCGTAAAGGACCGGATCGGCGTCGCGATGCTCGAGGCGGCGATCGAGAGGGGCGAGCTGCGGCCGGGAAAGGTGGTCGTGGAGCCGACGAGCGGCAACACGGGGATCGGGATCGCCTTCACCGCCGCGGCCCTCGGCCTGCGCTGCATCTTCACCATGCCCGACACCATGACGATCGAGCGGCGCAACATGCTCCGCGCGCTTGGAGGGATCGTGGTCCTGACCGACGGCGCGCGCGGGATGCGCGGCGCGATCGAGCGGGCGGAAGAGATCCGCGACCGCCTCGGCGACCGCGCTTGGATGCCGCGGCAGTTCGACAACCCCGACAACCCGGCGGTCCACTATCGCACGACCGGCCCGGAAATCTGGGAGGACACCGAAGGGCGCGTCGACGTCTTTGTCGCCGGCGTGGGCACGGGCGGGACGATCACCGGCGCGGGCCGCTACCTGCGCGAACGCAAGCCCGGCATCCGCATCGTGGCCGTCGAACCCGCGGAAAGCCCCGTCCTGTCCGGCGGCGAGCCGGGGCCGCACCGCCAGCAAGGGATCGGCGCCGGCTTCATCCCCCGCGTCCTCGACACGGCCATCTACGACGAAGTCGTCACCGTCACCAACGACGACGCCATCGCCACCACCCGCCGCCTCGCCCGCGAGGAGGGGATCCTGGCCGGGATATCCGCCGGGTCGATCACGTGGGCCGCGTTACGGGTCGCCGAGCGGCCCGAGAATCGGGGGAAGCTGATCGTCTCGATCATCCCCGACTTCGGCGAACGGTACCTCTCCAACCCCGTGTATGCGGAGATGACGCCGCCGGAAGTGCCGAGTGAGCTGGAGGCCATCGAGGGGCTCCTGTGACCCGGCCGGAGCGCCGGTTTCCCGGCCGCACTAGGGCTCCGTGGCAATGCCCGCCGGGTACGCCCGCCTCCACTGACGCCGGTCGAGCGACCGGTACTGCACCGCCTCGGCGACGTGCGCGGCCGCGATCGATTCCGACCCGTCCAGGTCGGCGATCGTCCGCGCCAGCTTGAGCACGCGGTGATACGCCCGCGCGCTCAGCCCCAGCCGGGTGATCGCCGTCCGCAACAGCGCTTCGCCCGCCTCGTCCACCCGGCAGTACCGCCTCACCTCACGGGGGCCCATGTGCGCGTTCGCGTAGACGCCGGGCTGGTCTCGGAACCGCGCGATCTGGCGCTGCCTCGCGGCCACGACGCGGTCCCGGATCCGCTCGCTCCGCTCGCCCAGCCGCCGGGATTGCAACTCCTCCGGCCGCAGGGCCGGGACCTCCACGTGCACGTCGATCCGGTCCAGCAGGGGCCCGCTCAGCCGCGAGAGGTACCGCTCGACCTGTCCGGGGTGGCACGTGCAGCGGCCGAGCGGGTCCCCGAACCAGCCGCACGGGCAGGGGTTCATCGCACCGACCAGCATGAACCGCGCGGGGTACGTCACGGCGTGCCGTGCGCGGCCCAGCTGCGTCACACCGTCTTCCAGCGGCTGCCGCAGGGCCTCGAGCGCGGAGCGGCGGAATTCGGGAAGTTCGTCGAGAAACAAGACGCCGTGATGCGCGAGCGACGCCTCGCCGGGGCGCGGGAAGTTGCCGCCGCCCACCAGTCCCGCGTCCGAGATCGTGTGATGCGGCGCCCGGAACGGGCGCCGCCGCACCAGCGACTGGCCCGCTCCGAGCCGCCCCGCCACCGAATGGATCTTCGTGACCTCCAGCGACTCCTCGAGACTCAGCGGCGGGAGGATCCCCGGGAGCCGCCGCGCCAGCATCGACTTCCCCGATCCCGGCGGCCCGACGAGCAATACGTTGTGCGCTCCGGCCGCCGCCACCTCGAACGCACGCTTCGCGTGCTCGTGCCCGCGCACGTCCTCCATGTCCAGATCGGGTGCGGCCGAGTCTGCCGCCAGATCGACCGCGTCGGGCACCACGCGCGGCAGATCCCGCGCGCCGCGCAGGTGCGCGACCACGTCCTCCAGCCGCTCCGCCGACCGGACGTCCAGCCCCCGCACCGCCGCCGCCTCCGCCCCGTTCGCCGCCGGCACCACGAGCGTCCGCACGCCGTCCGCCCGGCAGCGGAGCGCGACCGGGAGCACCCCGCGCACCGGCCGGACGTCTCCGTCCAACCCCAGCTCCCCCACGAAGCAAATCCCGCGGAGACGCTCGGGATCGACCACGCCGCCGGTCGCAAGTAGCCCGATCGCGATCGGGAGATCGAACGCGCTCCCCTGCTTGGGCACATCCGCCGGCGCGAGATTGATCGTGATGCGCTTCGGCGGGGGCACGAACCCGCTGTTCTTCAACGCAGCCAGCACTCGTTCCCGCCCTTCCCTCACCGCGCCGTGCGGGAGCCCGACGACCTGCATCTGCGGAAGGCCGTTCGCCAGGTCCACCTCCACGCTCACGGCGTACGCCTCCACGCCCAGCACTGCTCCGCTCATGACCTGCGCCAGCATCACGCCTCCTCGGCCGGCCGCGCCCTTGCGGGCGGGTCATTCCGTCTCCCACTTTCCGCCTCGACCCCGGGTCGAGAGAATCCGCCCTACCCTGCCCTGCCTCGTGGGGCGGCGCCATGGGCGAACGGGGCAAGCCGTGCCGAACTCCTGACATGCAATCGTCAACGATGTCCATCGATCGCAGGCACCCGATCATCGCACGCGTACCGTCGCGCCCCGCCGCACGCGCGTTGGCCACCGTCCTCGCGTTCTCCCTGATCGGCGCCGCCTGCGGCGACTCGACCGGGCGCGGCAGCCGCCTCGGCGGGACGGCCGGCGACAACGCACCGGCCGACACGCTCCACGTCGACCGCATCGGCTACGACATGGGCGACCCCGATGCCCCGATCCTGGTCATCGAATTCAGCGACTTCGGCTGCCCCTACTGCGCCCGCTTCGCTCTCGAGACGTTCCCCATCATCCGCAGCGAATACATCGAGACCGGGAAGGTCGCGTGGAAGTACGTGCCGTTCGTGCTCGGCACCTTCCCGAACGGAGCGGAGGCCGCCATGGCCGCGGAATGCGCGGGCGAGCAGGGCGTCGACCGGTTCTGGCAGATGCACGACGAGCTGTACGAGGAGCAGCGCGCCTGGAAGTCGACCGGCGACCCGGAGGCCCTGTTCTACTCCATCGCACGGCGCCTCCGGCTCGACCGCGAGCGCTTCGAGAGCTGCTTCGATGAGGGGCGCCGGGCCCACCGCACCCGCGAGGCCAACCAGCTCGCCGCCTACGCCGGGATCCGCGCCACGCCCACCTTCGTCATCAACGGCTTCGTGGTCCAGGGCGCGATCCCGATCGACCACTTCCGCATGATCCTGGACGACTTCGCCGCCCGCTGACGGCCGCGGCCCGCGACCGACGCCCCTCGCTGGCCGCCGCCGGCCGACCAGCGGGCGAACGAGCCTTCACCCCGGCACAAACGCCCCGGTCCGGCGTATCCCACCCGAAGGACGAACACAACTCCTTGTTCTACAAATACATAGAAGAAAGACGACAGAACAGATGAACACGACGAACCCGGGCGCCGCCGAAGCCGGGGCGCGAACGGATGCGCGCCGTGGAGCCGTTCTGCGCGGACCCGGCAGGCGCATACGCGCCACGCCGCTCCTGATCGGCACCGCCCTCATCCCAGCCGCTGGCGTGGCGATCGTCGCGACGCGCGGCCCGAAGCCGCCGGCGCTGACCTACAGCGAGTTCACCGAAGCGGTCGGCCAGGGGCTCGTCGCCCGCGTGACGATCGAGCCGGGCGTCGGACTCCGCGGCGAGTGGACGGAGACGGCGGCGCGCGGGTCGGAGTCGTTCACCGTCGTTTATCCCGACCAGGCGCTCGACGGCCTGATCGAGCTGCTGGGCGACGCGGGCGTCCACATCGACTTCGCCGCGCCGCCGAATCCGCAGCGCTACAAGGAGCTGCTCGCCATCACGCTGCAGCTGCTCCTCTTCGGCGGGATCGGCTACATGGTGTTCCTGAACCTCAGGGGTCAGGGCGGCGCGGGCGACATCGGCAGCCGCACGTCGGGCGCGCGCACCACCTTCGCCGACGTCGCGGGGACGCAGGGCGTGGCGGAGGAGCTGCGGGAGGTCGTCGACTTCCTTCGCCGCCCCGCCGACTTCGCCGCGATGGGCGCGCGGATTCCGCGAGGCGTGCTCCTCTACGGCCCGCCCGGGACCGGGAAGACGCTCCTCGCCCGCGCCGTCGCCGGCGAGGCAGATGTGCCGTTCTTCCAGATCTCGGGCTCGCAGGTCACCGGCTTCATCGTCGGGCTCGGCGCACACCGGATCCGCACGCTGTTCAAGCGCGCCAAGAAGCGTGGCGGTGTGATCTTCATCGACGAGATCGACTCGATCGGCGGGCGCCGCGGGCGCAACCGCGCCCACAACGAGGACGACCGCACGCTGAACCAGCTCCTGGTCGAGATGGATGGCTTCTCACCGGCGGAGGGCGTGGTCGTGATCGGCGCGACGAACCGCCCGGAGGAGCTCGACCCGGCGCTCCTGCGCCCGGGCCGGTTCGACCGATCGCTGGCCGTCGCGCTTCCGACCGTCGACGGCCGCGAGGAGATCCTTCGCCTGCACGTCGCTCGTCGGGGGATCCCTCTCGAGCCCGATGTCGACCTCCGCCGCCTCGCGCGGATCACGCCGGGCGCGAGCGGCGCCGACCTGGCCAATCTGCTGAACGAGGCGGCGATCGCCGCCGTCCGCGACCGGGCGCCCCGCGTCGCGTGGCGTCATGTCGAGCAGGCCCGGGACCGCATGCTCCTCGGCAAGGAGCGCGTCGGGTTCCGCGCCCGGGACGACGAGCGGCGCATCGTCGCCTACCACGAGGCGGGACACGCGCTGGCCGGCGTGATCGCAGTCCCCGAGGACGGGCTCCACAAGATCACGATCCAGCCGCGCGGCAAGGCGATGGGGGTTGCGTACTTCTCCCCTGACGACGACCGCCACCTCCATACGCGCCGGTATCTGGAGGGTCAAATCGTCAAGGGGCTCGCCGGTCGCGCGGCGGAAGAGGCCGTCTTCGGCCCGGACCACGTCACCGGCGGCGCGGAGAGCGACCTCGAGCACGTGAACCGCATCGCCCGCCGAATGGTATTTCGGCTCGGGATGGGGCATCGCACGGGGTTGCTCGTCACGGACGGGCAGCCCGGCTCGCTCAGCCCCGAGGCGCAGGCGCTGATGGACGACGAGGTCCGCGCGCTTCTCGACCGCCTCTACGCCCGCGCACGCGAGATCGTCGACACCCACCGCGCCGCGCTCGACGCTCTCGCCGAGGCGCTCCTCGAGCAAGAGACGCTCGACGGCGACGAGGCGATCCGCATCCTCTCCGCGCACGGCGTCCGCGTCCACGGCGCCGCCGCCTGACCGCCGGGCGAGCTCGGGCGCCGGCCCACCGGTCGCCGGCGCACGCACGCCGCCCCGGCGATCGGGCGGCAACCCCCGGGGCCGCCCCGTGCATCCCATTCATCGAACGGGGCGGCGCCCTCTCACGCCTACCCGAGCTGCCACCGTGACACGCTCGCAGGGCACGCGACGTGCCTTCGGGCGCGAGCCGTCAAGGCAAGAGAACCGGAAGTACCAAGGAGGAAAGAGATGTCGTCGTTCACCGACCGGATGCGGCATGTGCTGATCGCGTCGCTCGTCGGCGTCGCGGCCTGTGGGCCGGGCGAGGCGGCGCAGGCGCAGAGTGCGAGGATCGCGGAGAAAGCGGACCAGTCGCAGCAGGCGGCGCCGATCGACACGTTCACGGCGGCCCGCCTCTCGAGCGCGTTCCGCGGCGCCGCGGATCGGGCGCTCCCGGCCGTGGTGTACATCCGCGTAGTGCAGACGCAGCAGGTGATTCGGGTCCAGCCTCCCATCTTCCGGTACTTCCCCGATGGCTGGGGGTTCGGACGACCGGAGGTCTTCGAGCAGCCGCAGGAGGGCGCCGGCTCCGGGTTCATCTTCGACAGTCGCGGCTACATCATGACCAACCGACACGTGGTCAATGACGCCGACGAGGTGATCGTCACGCTCTCGGACGGCCGCGAGTACCGTGCGACGGTCGTCGGCACGGACGCGATGTCCGACGTGGCGGTGATCAGGATCGAGCCCGAACGGGGCAAGCCGCTCCCGACCGCTACGCTGGGCAGTTCCGAGGATCTGCAGGTGGGTGACTGGGTCCTGGCTCTCGGCAACCCGCTGGGCCTCGACTTCACCGTGACCGCGGGGATCGTCAGCGCGAAGGGCCGCAACGTCGGGATCCTGCGTCGCGAAGCGGATCAGTCGGCGATCGAGGCGTTCATCCAGACGGACGCGGCGATCAACCCAGGCAACTCCGGCGGGCCGCTCGTGGACCTGCACGGCCGCGTCGTCGGCGTGAACACCGCGATCGCCTCCCGAACCGGCTACTACGCGGGCTACGGTTTCGCCATCCCGATCGAGGTCGCGCGCAAGGTCGCGAACGACCTGATCGAGCACGGCACGGTCCGCCGTCCGCGGCTCGGCGTCCTGGTCGACGAGGTCAGTGCGACGGATGCGGAAGTCTACGGCCTGGACCAGATCGCCGGCGCCGAGGTCAAGCAGGTGCAGGAGGGGACACCGGCGGCGAAGGCCGGCCTCAAGGTCGGCGACGTCATCGTCGCGCTGGACGGCGCGCCGATCCGGACCGCCACGCAGCTCGTCAGCTCGCTCGCGCAGCGCGAGCCGGGCGACAAGGTGAGGCTCGAGGTGATCCGTGACAGGAAGCGGCAGACCGTCACTGTCGAGCTCGGGCAGTTCGAGGCGGAGGACACATCCCGGCCTCGGCGCCTCGCCCGCGCCGACGTGGACGAGCTCCTCGGATTCCGTGCGGCGCCCCTCACCCGCGACCTGGTGAGGCGCCTGCAACTCGACGACGTCGATGAAGATGCGAAGGGCATCGTCATTGCCGAGGTCGCGCCGAACAGCCCCGCGTTCCAGGCCGGGCTGCGCCCCGGGCAGTTCCTGCTCCGGCTGAACGGGAAGCAGATCCGCAGCGCGGACGACGTTCAGGCCATCGCTCGCGGCCTCGAGCCCGGCGACGTCGTTTCCGCCGTGATCCGCGTCCCCGGCCAGGGCGAGACGATCGTCAACTACCGGACGCGGCGATAGGCTCCGGCGCCACGGCTAGCCGGACCCGGATGGTGGTGCCCTGACCGACCTCGCTCTCCGCGGTCAGGGTGCCACCCCACCCTTCCACCAACCGCCGCACGATCGCCAGACCGAGCCCCGTCCCCGCCGACCGCGTCGAGAAGTGCGGCTCGAAGACACGCTCGATCAGCTCCGGCGGAATCCCGGGGCCGTCGTCCTCCACCGTGAGCTCGACCCATTCGCCGGTCCGACGCGCCGAGACGACCACCGTGCCGCTCCCATCCAATGCCGAGTATGCGTTTTCCAGCAGGTTGAGGATGACCTCCTTCAACTCGCCCGCCCGGGCGAGGGCGCGGGGCACGTCGGCCTCGACCTCCGCGTTGAATCGCACGGCCGTGTCCGAGCGATAGAGCGTCAGCGCCTCGCGGATCACGGCGCCGACGTCCACCGGCTCCAGCGGGCCGGCCGCTTCCGGCGGCGCGCCGTAACGCGAGAACGCCCGCGCGATTTCCGTCAGGCGGTCGATCTCCTTCAGGATCTGCTCGACGTTCGTTTCCAGGATCTGATCGAAGTCCGGACGGCGGTCGTTGTGCGCTCGCCGGAGGTGCTGCACCGCCAGCTTGATCGGCGTGAGCGGGTTCTTGATCTCGTGGGCGACCTGCCGCGACATCTCGCCCCACGCCAGCACTCGCGCGGTGTGCACCTCCTTCGCCCGCGCCTCGCGGAGCCGACGCACCATGCGGTTGAACGACGCGAAGAGCAGCCCGAACTCGCCCGCACCCTCCTCCGCAGGCAGCCGCACGTGCAGCCGCCCGGCGCCGACCGCGGCGGCCGCGCGCCGGAGCTGGCCGATCGGTCGGGCCAGCGCGCGCCCCACCAACAGTGATAGACCGAGGGACAGCAGCCCGCCGAGGAGGACGGCGAAGAGGATCAGGTGCGCCAGCTCCGCCTGCCGGACCGACGCCTCGCCCGCCGCGAGCGAGACCGGCACCGCGACCGTCCCCGCCGCGAGCCGACGGTAGGCGACCAGGTAGCGGAGCTCGCCGAGCGTCCGAGTCTCGACCACGCCGATCTCCTCGCCGCTCTGGAGCACGCCGTACACCCGCGGCGGCATCCAGGCGCCGAAGAGCCCCAGCTCGACCACCTCGGGCGACGACGCCTGCGCCAGCTCGCCCCGATGGTAGTACAGCACCTCCTCGCCGACCCGATCCGCGATCGCCCGCCAGTCGCCGGGCAGCTCGGCGAACGCGGCGGCCGCCTGCTCGACCGCTCGCTCGGCCACGATCCGCGCGGCGCGCGCCGCTTCGCCCGCGAGCGCACGGTACGCCGTCGCGCCGAAGACCACCGTCGGCAGCAGGAAGAACCCGAACAGTGCGAGCGTGACGCGTGCCCGGAACGATCCCGTCCACACCCTCCATCCGCCGGGCGGCGATGGCGGCTCGCCGCGGGCCGTGCGGCCGAACACCCACAGGAATGCGAGAAGGGCCAGGTCCACTGCCATCAGCAGCGCACCCCGTGCGGCCAGGACGCCCAGCCCCGACAGCCGCAGCTCGAGGTGGGCGTGGTAGACGCCGTCCGGGTAATTCAGCAGCTTTTCGCTCCTCCACCCCGTCTCCGTCGGGATCCATTCCGCCTCATGGGCATTGGGATCGCCGGGTTCGGAAACGGGCACGAGCGTGAGGCGCATACGCGCGTCCGGCTCGCCGCCAACGATCGGCGCCAGGATCGTTCCGCGTCCCAGGCTCCGGCGCGGCGGCACGACCACCGTGACCGCCCGGTCCGCCTGGAGCGGGACCGCCAGGATCTGCCCGCCGCCGCCCGCGTCGAAGACCGGCTCCAGCGATGACGTGCCCAGCGACCGGGCCCGGTCGATCTCCCGCCGCAACCGCGCCGTGGAGACGCCGGGGGCACGTCGCACGCTCTCGCCGTCGCCGACCGCGAGCTCCAGCGGTGGCACGCCCGGTCGCCACAGCCGGATCCGGGCGGGGTATTCCTCGGCCGCCAGCCCGCTCGCGACCCACGACCGGTAGAGCAGTTCCACGCCGTCCTCGCCCCGCCCATCCCTGCGCACCACCTCGTCGCCGAATCGGTGCAGCAGATAATCCAGGAACGGATCGGGCCGCGAGCCGAGCGTCGCGAGCTGGCGGTCCGCCGCCCGGATCGTCGCCGCCACTTCCGTGACCCAGAGGTGAGGCAGCACGGCACTCGCGGCCAGCCACCCGGCCGTCAGCCACCGGAGGACGCGGCTCGCGCGGCCGTCGTATCGGTGAATCCCGATCGCGAGCAGCGCGAACGGGATCGCCCAGAGCATCGGCAGCCAAGCCTCGACCCGGTGCGTCAGCCGCCACCGGAACAGCACGACGGCGGCAAGGAAGACGCAGAGTGCCGTGCCGCCGAGGAGGAAACCCAGCCGTGCGGGACCGGGTCGGCCCTGCGGGACCGCGAGCGCCGCGACCATCGTGAGCGACAGGAACGCCGCGACCTGCACCGCGGCCCAGTACGACGTACCTCCCTCGAGGAGGCTGGGCGCCGCGCCCGCGAGGATCAGGCGTAGCCCGCCGGCGAAGCCGATCGCCACCGCGACCGCGCCGCCGGCGATCGCGAGCGTCGCCGCCCTTCCCTCCAGGCGAACCGGGCGAGCCACGGCCGTCAACGCGGCCAACGGGAGGAGAACCGCGAGAAGCCGACCCAGCGACGGCTCGCCGAGGACGGGGAGCAGGTAGAGCGCCGGGGAGAAGAGAGAGTCCGCGCCGGTCACGGCGCCCAGCGGTGCCACCATCAGAGCGCCGGTGAGCCCGAGCAGCGGGAGCGCGCTCGCCAGACCACGCCCGCGGCGGGCGCGCAGCCAGACCGCCGAGAGGCAGACGAGAGAGACGAGCGCAAGCGGCACGACCAGCCGACGACCGACCTGTGCCAGACCGCTCCGCCACTCCGCCCGCGTGCTCGGCTCGAAGCGCGCGTGCAGGACGGTGTCCGTCCCCGCGATCAGTGACCACGCGCCCGCCGGCCCCGGCCCCGCAGCGAAATACGGTCTCGCGCCCATCCGTTCCGCGAAACGATCCGCGAAGCCGATCGCCCCCTGCCGCTCGAGCACCAGCCCCGTCTGGAGGAGCGCGGCCGCGACTACGCGCTCCCCCCTTCCCTCCACCGGCCGGGTCACGTATAGGTATCCGAAGAGCGGCCGCTCCGCGTAGAAGACCGTCCGCTCCCCGAGCTTCGCCTCCCGCGGCAGCGCGCCGCGATGCTCGCCGGCCCACGCGATCAGCTCACCGGCCTCGTCGAAGAGCGCGATCGCCGCGACGCCCGTGCGCGAGCGCACCTCGCCGAGCGCCGCGAACATGTCGCCCCGGTCCGGCGCCGCAGCACGCGCCGCGGCGCGCTCGACGGCCAGGCGGCTCTGCTCGATCAGCCGGTCCATCCCGCGGTCCAGCTCGCGGGCCAGCCGCGCCTCGCGCGACGCTTGCAGCCGCCGCCAATCGGCGTCCAGCCGATGCAGGCGATACGTGACCATGGCCGCGCTGGCGCACGCGGCCGCGACCGCCGCCCACGCCGCCACGACCAGCACCGTGGGCGCCCGGCGGCGCGACGGGCCGCCTACCGGGCTGCCGCGCCGCAACAGGCGCCACCACAGCACCGGCGCCACGGCGAGCGCCGCCCCGGCGGCCGCCAGGTACGGAGCGTCCAGCGCCCGCGACCAGGCCAGCACCAGCAGCACCGCCGCGTACACGATGCCGCAGAACAGGCCGATGTCCCGTACCGGCTCGTGCCTCATCGGCCCTTCACGTCGGGTTGCTCGCAATGCACGATTCGATGCCGTCCCTTTCGCTGGACGAGATGAGTTGGGTCGACGTGGCCGCGCACCTCGCGCGCGATTCGCGGCTCATCGTTCCGGTGGGCGCCATGGAGCAACACGGCCCGCACCTCCCCCTCGGCTCGAACGCGCTCATCGTGCGCCGGCTCGCCGCCGACCTATCGAGGGAGTTCGGCGTACTCCGCGCGCCCACGTTCCAGTACGGCGTCAACGTCAGGGCCGGCCGCAGATTCGCGGGGACCGCGTCGCTCACGGCCAAGACCCTCCACCGCGCGCTCAACGAGCTCCTCGGCTCGTGGGAGGACCACGGCGTCACCGAGTTCATCGTCCTGACCGCGCACCGACACACGCCGCACCTGGACGCCCTGGCGACGCTCCTGACCTACCGCGCCCGCGTGCGCGTCGTCGAGATCTGGGACGCGGACGTCTCGTCGCTCCTCGACGCCCAGGACGGACCGCTCCACGCCGGCGAAGCCGAGACCTCGCTCATGCTCTACCTCTACCCCGGGCTCGTGCGGATGGATCGCGCGCGCGACGTCCCGGTCCCACCCGGCGAAGCCCGACGGCACCTCCGCAACGGGATCCCCGTCCCGCCGCCCGACAGCGCCGGCGCCGTCGGCTATCCGACCGCGGCCTCGGCCGAGAAGGGCGAGCGAATCTACAACGCGATCCTCGATGCCGTACGCCGTGCGGTCTTCCTGGAGGCCGCGCCCGCGGATTCCGACACCCTGTGATCCCGGTGGCGCCGAGCGGCGCGGCCGGGCCGACCGCCTTCTCCGGCCCGGCGGCCACCCCCGCTCCGCGGGGCGTGATGCGAACTCTTCCGCGCCATGCGGGGTAAATTTGGCCTCGCCCGCTCCCTTGGAGGCTGGTATGCGACGTCCTCTCGAACGCCTGCTCGTACTCCTCGCCCTCTGTCTCCTCGGCGGCGCCACGGCGCTCGCCGCGCAGACGACCACGCTCGACGAAGGTTCGTTCCGCCTCTACCTGGCCGGAAGGACGATCGGAACCGAAAGCTTCTACATCCGCCAGAGCGGCACCGGCGACGATGCGGTGATCATCGCGCAGGGCTCGATCGCCGTCGACACGGCCGCGGCGCCACAGGCGATCCAGACCATCCTCCGCGTCGAAGGGTCGTCGCTCCGCCCCTCGGACTACGACGTCACCGTCCGCGGCGCCGGTGCCCAGCGCATCGTCGGGCGCGTCATCGGCGGGCGGTTCAGCGCCCGGATCGTCTCGGCGACCGGTGAGCAGATGCGGGAGTACCTGGCCAGCGAGGGCGCCGTGCTGGTCGACGACGGCGTCGTCCACCACCATTACTTCCTCGCCCGCCGGGCGGAGGCGGGGGCCAGCCGCATCCCGATCATCATACCACGGCTCAACCGCCAGGTCACGGGCACCGTGGAGGAGGTCGGTCGGGAGTCGGTGCGGATCGGCGGGCGCAGCATCCCCGCGAAGCGGCTCGCCGTCTCGCTCGCCGGAGCGCCGCAGGTCCACCTCTGGGTGGACGACCGCGGCCGCGTCCTGCGTCTCGAGGTCCCCGAGCGCGGATTCGAGGCCGTGCGCACGAGCGCGCCCAGGTGAGGCAAGCCCGCGCGCGCCGGGCGGCCCCGGCAACGATTTTCTTCCGCCGCGCGTCTGAAACCCGGGGCGACGCCGTCCCGTATGGTGCAGCGTTGTTGTCACCAAGGCGACGCGTCGATGCCGCCAACGGCGGCACACCCACATCGAACAGGAGAAACGAGCGGTGCATCCTCGCAGATCTTCAAGCTGGTCCGGGACCTTCCTGCTCCTTGCCCTTGCCGTGCCCTCCGTGGCCGCAGCGCAGCAGACGCCGGCGACGCTCTCCCTCCAGGAGGCCATCGACCTGGCCCGGCGCAACAACCCGGAGTTCCTGATCCAGAAGAACGACGAGGTGTCGGCCGAATGGTCCGTGCGCGAGGCGTACGGCGCGCTCCTGCCGTCGGCGTCGGTCAGCGGCACGCTCGGGTACGACGCCGCAGGCGAACAGCGCCTGGGGATCTTCTCGAGCCGCGACCTAGGCTTCGGCTCGACTCCGGCTTATCTCACCTCGGGATACGGGATCTCCGTCAGCTACCGCCTCAACGGTGACGCGATCTTCCGGCCCAAGCAGGAACGGGCGAACCGCGATGCGACACACGCGCGCGTCGAGGCGGCGGAGTTCGGCCTCAAGGCGGACATCACCCGGCGGTATCTCGCTGCCGTCGCCGCGCGCGACGGCGTCGAACTCGCCCGCCAGGAGCTCGAGCGCGCGACCGAGAACCTCCGGCTCGCCGAAGCGCGCGTCGCCGTCGGTGCGGCGATCTCCCTGGACGCCAAGCAGGCGGAGGTCGAGCGCGGCCGCGCCGAGGTCGAGCTGCTCCGCGCCGAGAACCTGCTCCGTACCGAGACCCTGCGTCTGCTGGAGGCCATCGGCCTGGACCTCGACCGCGAGGTCCGGCTGACGAGCGAGTTCCAAGTCTTCGAGCCGCGCTGGTCGGTGGACGAGCTGGTTGCCCGGGCCATGGCGCAGCACCCGCAGATTCGCGCTTACCGGGCAGCGGAGAACGCCGCCAATACGTCCGTCCGGATGGCACGCAGTCAGTACCTGCCGTCCGTGGACCTGAGCATGAACTGGCGCGGCTACGCGCGCGAGGTGGCGGACGACCAGTATCTCATCGACCAGTACCGCCGCAGCATCGACGAGCAGCGCAAGCAGTGCGAGTTCACGAACGATCTGGTGACCCGGCTCAACCCGCCGCTCCCGACCGAGGACTGCTCGATCCTCACGCCGGACCCGGCGCGCGAAGCCGAGATCGTGAGGGACAACAACGTGTTCCCCTTCAGGTTCTCGCGTCAGCCGTTCTCGGCGACGCTCATGGTCTCGCTCCCGCTCTTCAACGGGTTCGCCCGCGAGCGGCGCGTCGAGGCGGCCCGCGTCGCCGCGGACGATGCACGGCTGCGCCTCCGCGCCGAGGAGCTGCGCCTCAAGACCGAGGTCGCCGCGGCGCACGCCACGCTCCTGGCCGCCCACCGCGCGGTCACGCTCGAGGAGCGCAACCGCGAGCTGGCCGCCGAACAGCTCGAGCTGGCGCGCGAGCGTTATCGCGTCGGTGCCATCACGTTCGTCGACCTGACCGACGCGGAGACGCGCAAGTCCCGCGCGGACCGCGAGTATCTCCGCGCCGTCTACGCCTTCCACGAGGCGCTGGCCGCGCTCGAGACCGCCGTCGGACAGGACCTGCGGCCCCGGGCCGGGGAGGAGTGACATGAGGAGGCGTACCAAGATCTTGATCGGGGTCGGCGCCGTCGTCGGCGCAGGCATCATCGGAGCATTCTTCAGCAACGGCGGGTCGGCGGGGCCTCAGGTGCGCGTCGAGACCGCGGCTCGCCGCGACCTCGTCGCGACCGTGACCGGGAGCGGCTGGGTACGGCCCCACCGCAAGGTCGACATTCAGGCGGACGTCATGGGCCGGATCACGCACCTCGCGGTCGCCGAGGGCGATTCGGTCCGGCGCGGGCAGCTCCTGCTGCGCATCGACCCGGCGCAGTACGAAGCGGCCGTCGCCCGGGCACGGGCGGTGGTCAGCGAGGCGCTCGCGCGTGAGGCGCAGTCCCGGGCGAACCTGCTCCAGGCCGAGCGCGCGCTCGAGCGCGCCCAGGCGCTGGCCGCCCGCGACACCGGCTTCGTCAGCCGCCAGCAGCTCGAGGAGGCGGAGACGCAGGTCCTCGTCCAGCGCGAGCTGCTCCGCGCCGCCGAGTACGGCGTCGCGCAGGCGCGGGCAGCGCTGCGCGAGGCCGAGAACCAACTGAGCAAGACCTCCATCGTCTCGCCGATCGACGGCATCGTCACCCGCCTCAACGTCGAGGAGGGCGAAACCGCCATCGTCGGTACGATGAACAACCCCGGCAGCCTGCTCCTCACGGTCAGCGATCTGTCGGTCATGGAGGCCGTCATCCGCATCGACGAAACCGACGTGCCGCACGTGTCGCTGGGCGACAGCGCGACGATCACGATCGACGCGTTCCCGCGCCAGACGTTCACGGGCAAGGTCATCGAGATCGCCCACAGCTCGGTACGGCCGCCCGAGAGCCAGACCGCCGCCGGCCCCGGCGGGCAGTCGCAGGCCGTCGACTTCGAGGTCGTGATCCGCCTGGACAACCCGCCGCCGCAGCTGCGGCCGGACCTGACCGCAACGGCGGACATCGTCACCGACGTGCGCCAGGGCGCACTCTCGATTCCGATCATCGCGCTGACCGTCCGCAGCCGCGAGGGGCTCGAGGCGCTCCCGCAGGAGAGCCCGGAGGCCAGCAGCGCCGCCGCCGATCTCGGGAAGAGCGGCGACGTCGAGGGCGTCTTCGTCGTACGGGGCGGGGTCGCCCGGTTCGTCCCCGTCGAAGTCGGGATCGCGGGCGCCGAACACTTCGAGGTCGTTCGCGGAATCGCCGAGGGAGACTCGATCGTGGCCGGGCCGTACGAGGTCGTCCGCACGCTGACCGATGGCTCGCCGGTCCGCATCCTCGGCGCCCAGGGCAAAGCCACCCAAGCCAAGTCGGAGGAAAAGGAATGATCGCCCAGCAGGTTATCCGGACCGAGAAGCTGACCAAGGAGTACGTTCTCGGGTCCGAAATCGTCCGTGCGCTGCGCGGCGTCGACCTCGTGGTCGAAAGGAACGAATACGTGGCGATCATGGGTCCGTCGGGCTCAGGCAAGTCCACGCTCATGAACCTGATCGGCTGCCTCGACACGCCGACGTCGGGCGAGTACTGGCTGAACGGCCAGCTCGTCTCGGAGCTGTCGGACGACGAGCTGGCCCGCATTCGCAACAAGGAGATCGGCTTCGTCTTCCAGACGTTCAATCTCCTTCCGCGGGCGACCGCGCTGCACAACGTCGAGCTCCCGCTGATCTACGCGGGGGTTCCGGCGAAGGAGCGCCGTGAACGGGCCGCGAGCGCGCTCGAGCGCGTCGGCCTGGCCCAGCGCATGGACCACAAGCCGAGCGAGCTGTCCGGCGGTCAGCGCCAGCGCGTGGCGATCGCCCGGGCGCTCATCAACAACCCCGCGATCCTGCTGGCCGACGAGCCGACGGGTAACCTCGACAGCAAGACGAGCGAGGAGATCATGGCGCTCTTCGGCGAACTGCACGCCGACGGGCAGACGATCATCCTCGTCACCCACGAGAACGACATCGCCGCCTTCGCGCACCGCGTAGTCACGCTGCGGGACGGGCTGATCGAGAGCGACGTCGTTCGCGACGCCGCAGTGGTCTGACGATGCTCCTCGGCGAAGGGATACGGCTCGCGCTCCAGCAGATCCGGGCGCAGAAGCTCAAGAGCTTCTTCGCCGTGATCGGCGTGGTCATCGGCGTCATGTTCCTCATGACGGTCGTCACCGTCATCGAGGGGATGAACCGATACATGAAGGAGGACTTCGCGCGGACGATCTACGGGCTGAACACCATCACGCTCAGCCGGTGGCCCGAGGTGCAGATCAACACGTCCGCCGAGCAGTGGCGGGAGTGGATCCGGCGGCCGCGGCTCACGTTCGAGGATGCGGACGCCATCCGCGAGCAGCTCGATGTCCCGGCGCTGGTCGCCGTGGAGAGCGGCGGCGGCGGCCGCGTCGCCGCCGAGGACGGGACCGAGATCGAGAACGTGTGGCTCACGACCGCGTCCGCGGATTACTTCCGGATCCGCGAGCTGAAGATCGCCCGCGGCCGGGCGTTCACCGCGCCGGAGGACCGCATCGGCGCGCCGGTCGTGATCCTCGGCCATGAAGCCGCTCAGAAGCTGTTCGGCGACCGCGACCCTCTCGGCCGCATGGTCAAGATCGCCGGCCACCGGTTCCGCGTGATCGGCGTCCTGGAGAAGCAGGGCACCCTCTTCGGGATGTCGCTCGACAACCGCGCGATCGCGCCATCGCGGTCGATGCTCGCGCGCGTGACCGCTCCGCACGGCGTCGTCGACGACATCCTGATCCGCGTCGACGACCCGGATCAGATGCAGCAGGCGCTCATGGAGGTCGAGGCGATCATGCGCGTTCGGCACCGGCTGCGCCCGGACCAACCCAACGACTTCGCCCTCGACACCGCCGACGACTCCATGGCGTTCTGGACGCGGATCAGCCGAATCCTCTACCTCGCCTTCCCGACGCTGGTGGGGATCGCCCTCGTCGTCGGCGGGATGGTCATCATGAACATCATGCTGGTGTCCGTCATGGAGCGGACGCGCGAGATCGGGATGCGAAAGGCGATCGGCGCGCGCCGGCGCGACATCATCTTCCAGGTCCTGATCGAATCGGCGACGCTTTCCGGCTTCGGCGCGTTGATCGGGATCGGGATCGGGATCGGCCTCGCCCAACTCGTGGCCGCCGTCTCACCGCTCCCCGCTTCGATCTCGCCGGTCTGGATCGCCGTGTCGGTCGCGCTCGGCGCCGGCGTCGGGATCGTCGCCGGTCTCTACCCCGCCTCGCGGGCGGCCCGGCTCGACCCGGTCGTCGCGCTCCGCTACGAGTGAGCCATGCGCAGTGAGAGCTTCTTCGAGGGGATGCAGCTGGCGGTCGACCAGCTCCGCGCCAACAAGTTCCGGTCGGCGCTGACGATCCTCGGCATCGTGGTCGGCGTGTCGACGGTCGTGGCGATGAGCGCGGTGATCTCCGGTATCCGCGGCAGCATCCTGGAATCGATCGAGGCCGCGGGGCCGAAGAACTTCATGGTCTCGCGCTTCGACTTCAACGACGTCCAGATCGTCAGCGACGGCAGCCGCCCGGCGTGGATGGACAACGACCCGCTGACGGTGGCCGAGATCGAGGGGATCGCGAAGCTGGACGCCGTGCGCACCGCTATCGTGGACGGCGGCATAAGCCGCGACATCAGCGCCGGGAACAGACGGCTGAGCAGCGTGCAGATCTCCTCGACCAGCGTCGGCTGGCGGGATTACACGCAGGGGAAGCTCGTCGCGGGGCGGGACTTCCTCCCCGCCGACGTCGCCGCGTCCCGGCCCGTCGCCGTCGTATCGGCGCCGCTCGCGCGGGAATTGTTCGACGACCTCGATCCGCTGGGCCGGACGATCCGCATCCGCGGCGCCGCGTTCCGCATCATCGGCGTCTTCGAGCTCGCCGAGAACATCTTCAACAGCCAGGTCGAGCACTTCGCGGTGGTGCCCTACACCGCCGCCCTGAAGTACCTGGGGCTCCACCCGGACTGGCTGTCGGCGCTCGTCGTGACCGCCGACCACGCGACTCAGCAGGAGGCGATCGACCAGGTGATCACCTACCTGCGGGCGTCCCGGAAGCTGCGGCCCGCCGAGCCGAACAACTTCGCCATCGTCCGCCAGGAGGAGATGGTCCGCACCTTCAATCGCATCACGGGCGTCTTCTTCATCGTGATGCTCGCCCTCTCCTCCGTGGGGCTCATGGTTGGCGGCGTCGGCGTGATCGGGATCATGACGATCGCCGTCACCGAGCGGACACGCGAGATCGGGATCCGCAAGGCCGTCGGCGCGACGCGGGGCGAGATCCTCTGGCAGTTCCTCGTCGAATCGGCGACCGTCACCCTCATCGGCGGCGCCATCGGCCTCGCCATCGGCGGCGGGCTCGCCGGGATCGTGGCCGCGATCTCGCCGATCCCCGCCTTCGTGCCACTCTGGGCCGTCGTCGCGGCGCTCATCATGGCCGCGGGCGCCGGGATCCTCTTCGGCCTATGGCCCGCCTGGCGGGCCGCCCGCATGGACCCCGTCGTCGCGTTGCGATACGAATGAGTGAGCGCACACCGGGGCACGGCGTCGGTTACGTCTTTGGGCCGCCGGGCGGGCCGACCGGGTCGGAGCCGGTCGTCGACCTGCTCGCGATCATGGCGCACCCCGACGACGCCGAGCTGCTCTGCGGCGGCACGCTCATCCGCGCCGCGGACCAGGGGTACCGGACCGGCGTCCTCGACCTGACCGCCGGCGAGAGTGGGACCTGGGGCGACGCCGCGGGGCGACGCGAGGAGGCCGCGCGGGCCGCCCGCATCCTGGGGCTCGCCGTCCGCGTCAATGCCGGGCTCCCCGACGCGGCCCTCGAGAACACGCCCGAGACCCGATGGATCGTCGCGCGGCACATCCGGGCGCTCCGGCCGCGCGTCGTCATCCTGCACTGGCCGGAAGGCCGCCACCCCGACCACCGCGTCGCCTCCCAGCTCGGGTACGACGCCTGCTTCCTCGCCGGACTCCGCCGCGCGCCGATCGAAGGCGAGCCGCACCGGCCCCACAAGGTCCTCTACGCCCTCTCCTACCGCGAGGACGCCGTCAAACCCTCCTTCGTCGTCGACATCACGGAACAGTTCGAGCGGAAGCTGGAGGCGATCTTCGCCTTCGGCACCCAGTTCGAGGGGAAGACCGCGATGGGCGAGGTCTTCGGCGGCGGCGAGCGGCCGCTACGCGAGCAGCTCCGCGCGCACGCCGCCCATTACGGCTCGCTGATCCGTCGACCGTACGGCGAGCCGTTCGTCACACGCGAAACCCTCCGCGTCGACGACGTGGTATCCCTCGAGGTCCAGAGCTTCTGAGAGGAAAGGATCTCCTCTGAAAGGAGAGAATCTCCGCGCCCTCGGGGCCGAGGCGAGCTTTGCGAGGACGTTCGTCCGAGGGCGCGGATCCGTGGGATACGACTCAGTACCAGAACAGGTGGGCTAAGTTATCCTGCGTGATGCCGGCCGCAGCTTGGTGGGTGCAAGAGCCGGTCCGCTCGTGCCCGTCCGCGGAAGCCGCATCCAACCCGTTACGGCCCAGCGGGTTATCATTCGCGCCGCATAAATATCCACCGTCGGAACGTCCCAGGCGTGTCCCAGACGTGTCCCAGGGATGTCCCAATCCGTCAGGCTCAGGCGGCGCAGGTGACCTCGATGAGGAGGCGCCGCCAGCTCGGGACCTCGGGCCCGCGTACGCGCAGCGCACGCGCGGTCGCGCGTCCGCCGCGGAGCATCCAGGGCGCGAGCCAGGCTTCGATCTCGGGAGGGAGATGACCTACGGGGTCGCCGCTCGGGAGGTGGATCCAGACGCCGGGGTCGTCGTCGATGGGAGGGTCGGGGATGAGGAGGAGTTCGTCGCCGTCGTGGAGGGAATCGAGGAGCTGAGCTCTATTTCCGAAGACGGTGCCGTGCACCGTGGCGCGGAAGCAAGCCGGCCGATTTGCCGGCAGCGGCGGCGGAACCGAGGATTCCATGGCGGACTCCGGGCGGCTGTGGGCGATGAGGGTTCCAGGGGCAATCTAAGGGGTTCGGGCTGCAAGTCCAGGGCCGAGTGGCCAGGTGAGAGGAACTCGCCGGCGGGTGGGCCGGCGGCGTGTTCGACGCGGCGGGCGTCCAGGATCGTGCACGTGAGCACGCGGTCACACCATTGCGCCACCGTGCCCCGAACCGGAGACTATCGGCACGCTCCCGGGATCCGCGCGCCGTCGTCTGGTGATTAGGGAGCGACGGCTCCGGGACCGCAACGCGGCTCGGGGGTACGATGGGAGGCGAGAACCAGGATGGAGGCGAGAATGGACCGGATCTACCTCGACCACGCGGCGACGACGCCGGTGCGGCCGGAGGTGGTGGAGGCGATGTGCGCGGCGCTGGCGGAGGTGTCCGGCAACCCGTCGAGTCAGCATGCGTGGGGTCGTGAGGCGCGTATGCGGCTGGAGGAGGCACGCGAGCGGCTGGCCGCCGTCCTCGGCGCCACGCGGCGCGAGGTCTACTTCACATCGGGCGGGACGGTGTCGGACAACCTGGCGGTGCTGGGCCGGTGGCGTGCGGTCCGGCGACGCACCGGATCCGCTGCCGCGGTCGTCTACTCGGCGATCGAGCACAAGGCGGTGATCGGCGCGGCGGCGGCGGCCGGCCGGGAGGGCGCGGAGCTCGTGGTGCTCGGCGTCGACGGCGACGGGCGGGTGCAGCCGGAGTCGCTCGAGGAGGCGCTGCCCGCGCGGCCGGCGGTCGTGTCGGTGATGTGGGGGAACAACGAGGTCGGGACGCTGCAGCCGGTGGAGGCGCTGGCGACGCGCTGCCGGGAGGCCGGCGTCGTCTTCCACACGGACGCGGTGCAGGCACTCGGGAAGGTGCCGGTCCGCGTCGACCGGGTGCCGGTCGACTTACTGACGGTGACGGCGCACAAGGTCGGCGGGCCGAAGGGGATCGGCGCGTTGTACGTGCGGAAGGGCGTGGAGATCGAGCCGCTCGCGCACGGCGGCGGGCAGGAGCACGGCGTGCACCCCGGGACGGAGAACGTGGCGGGCGCGATCGCGTTCGCGCTGGCCGCGGAATTGGCGGAGCGGGAGCGCGAGTCTGAGGCCGCCCGGCTGGCCGCGCTGCGGGACCGGCTGGAGGGGCTCCTCCTGGAGCGGGTTCCGGGGCTGATCGTGAACGGCGGCGGCGCGGAGCGGCTGCCCCACATCCTGAACGTATCGCTAGAGGGTGCGGACCAGGAGGCGATGCTGGTTTCGCTCGACCTGGAGGGGGTCGCGGTCACGAGCGGCTCGGCGTGCCAGAGCGGCACGGTCGAGCCGAGCCACGTGCTCGTCGCGATGGGGCGCGGCTCGTCGACCGAGGCGTCGATCCGCTTCTCGGTCGGGAGGACGACGACGGAGGCGGAAATCGAGGCGGCGGCCGAGCGGTTCGTCCGCGTCGCGGAGCGGGTCCGCGCGGCCTCCTGACCGGCCGGGGTGCAGCGCGCGGGAGAAGGGATCGGAATGACGGTACTGGTTGCAATGTCCGGCGGCGTCGATTCGTCGCTCGCGGCGGCGCTCCTGGTCGAGCAGGGGCACCGCGTGATCGGGGCGACGATGAAGACGTTCTGCTACTCGGAGGTCGACGGGCCGAAGAACACCTGCTGCGGGCTCGAGGGGATCATGGACGCCCGCGCGGTGTGCGACCGGCTCGGGATCCCGCATTATGTCTTCGACATGGAGGAGGCGTTCACGCGGGACGTGATCGACGACTTCGTCGCCGAGTACGCGGCGGGCAGGACACCGAACCCGTGCGTGCGCTGCAACTCGAACACGAAGATCCCGGACCTGCTGCGCAAGGGGCGGATGCTGGGCGCGGAGGCGATCGCGACCGGGCATTACGCGCGTATGCGGGTGCGCGCGGACGGCACGCACGAGCTCCTGCGCGGCGTCGACCGGTCGAAGGACCAGAGCTACTTCCTGTGGGGCGTCCCGCGCGACGTCGCCCGGTACCTCCTCTTCCCCGTCGGCGAGCTGACGAAGGCGGAGGTACGCGAGCGGGCGCGCGCGCTCGGGCTGTCGACGGCGGACAAGCCGGAGTCGCAGGAGATCTGCTTCGTCCCGACGAACGACTACACGGATTTCCTTGCGCAGCGACTCGGCCCGGATCACCCGGCGCTTTCGCCGGGGCGCATGGTCACGGCATCGGGCGAGGTCGTGGGGGAGCACCGGGGTTATGCGCGGTACACGGTCGGCCAGCGGAAGGGACTCGGCGGCGGGTTCGGTCGGCCGCTCTACGTCCTCGGCGTGCGGCCCAAGACGAACGAGGTCGTCGTCGGCGAGGCCTCGGAGTTGGACCGCACGGGCGTCGAGCTCGGCGACCTGAACTGGCTGGCCGAGCCGCCAGCGGTGGGCGAGACGGTGGAGGTTCAGGTCCGCTACCGGGCGCGCGCGGTCCCGGCGGTCGTCGAGGCCGTGGAGGACGACACGGTCCGGCTGCGGCTCGAGACGCCGCAGCGGGCGGTCACGCCCGGGCAGTCGGGCGTGATCTACCGGGGTGAGGTGCTGGTCGGGGGCGGGAGGATTCGCTGACGGCGCAGGGTCCGGCAGCCGCACGCAGGGGCACCCGTCGCAACCATCCGCTCGTGCCGCGCCAGCCACGCGGTCCTTTTTCAGCGCCCTCGCGGTACGGCGATTGCTCCAAATGAGCGTGGGGGCCGCTCCGTCGAGGGCGAGCCCGCCCGAGCGGAAACCGCGAGAAGTCGAAGGGAGCTGCAAATGCGACGGAAGCGGAACGCCTACGCCGTGCGCCTCCTGGCCTTGCTGGCCCTGCCGATCCTGGCGATCGCGTGCGACCGGGGCGGCACGCAGGAGGAGTACGTGGAGACGCCGCCGGCCGGCGAGATGCCGATGGACACGACCACCAGAGGCTACTGATCGCGCTGGCAGCGTGGCGGAATACATACGCCGGGCGCGTCGGCGGCCTCACGGCCCGACGCGCCCGGCTTCATTGCGCCCTGCCCTTCCAACGTGGCGCAGCCCGATACCTTTGCCGGCCCGGCGGGAGCGGGCCGACGTCCTACTTGGTCCTACCAGCGCAGCCCCGCGCTCTCCGCGAACGCCCGCATGAGCTCCGCCTGCTCATCGGTGAGCTTCTCCGGGACGACGATGTTGACGCGGACGTACTGGTCGCCGCGGCGGCCGTTCTTCTCGATCCCCTGCCCCGATATGCGGAATCGCGTCCCGGACTGGGTGCCCGGCGGGATCCGGAGCGTGACCTGTTTCCCCGAGACGGTCTTCACGCGGATCTTCGACCCGAGCGTCGCCTGGGCGATGTTGATCGGGACGGTGCAGTGAATGTCGAGGCCATCGCGCTCGAAGAAGTGGTGCGGCTTCACCCGGAACGTGATGATGAGGTCCCCGGGCGCGCCGCCGCCGGCGCCGCGCTCGCCCTGGCCGGAGAGGCGGATCCTGGAGCCGGTCTCGACCCCGGCCGGCACGGTGAGGGAGATGGTCCGCTGCTCCCGATGCTGACCGCTGCCGCCGCAGGCGCGGCACGGGTCGCTGGGGATGCTGCCGCGGCCGTAGCACGCGGGGCACGGGCGGTTCACGGCGAAGCTGCCCTGCCCGAAGGAGATCCGGCCGCTCCCGCCGCACTCGCGGCACGAGACGGGGCGTGAGCCGGGGGCGTTGCCCGAGCCGGAGCACGCGGCGCAGTCCTCGTTGATCGGGACGCGCACCGTCGTCTTTCCGCCGGTGGCGGCGAGGAGGAAATCGATGTCGGCGGTCAGCTCGACGTCGCGTCCGCGCTCGGCGCCCGTACGGCTTCGGCGCTTCCGCCCGCCGAGATCGAAGATCGTGCTGAAGATGTCGCCGATCCCGCCGAGGTCGCCGAGGTCGTCCATGGTGAAGCGGAACCCGCCGGCGCCACCCGCGGCGTTCCCGGCGCCCGCGCCGAACCCCGAGAACGGGCCCATGCGGCGGACACGATCGTAGTGTGCTCGCTTCTCCGGGTCGGACAGCACGGCGTACGCCTCGCCCACCTCCTTGAAACGCTCCGCCGCCGCCGCGTCGTTCGGATTGGCATCGGGGTGGTACTGCTTGGCGAGGCGCCGATAGGCCTTCTTGATCTCGTCCGCCGTGGCCGTTTCGGAGACGCCGAGAATCTGGTAGTAGTCCTTGGTGGTCGCCGAAGCCATGGGCCGCCGTTACGTCTCGGGCTCGTACTTCCGCACCCGCACCCGCGCGGGCCGGATGAGCGTCTCCTTGAACAGATAGCCCTTCTGGAACACGTCCGCGACGATGTCGTCGTCGTCCGGGCGCTCGGCCGGGACGGTCATGAGCGCCTCCATCGTCGACGGGTCGAAGGGCTGCCCGTCGACCGCCTCGATCGCGACGAGGCCCGCGGCCTCGAGCGCGCCGCGAAGCTTCCTCTCGACCAGGCGGATCCCCTCGAGGACGGAATCGAGGCTCGCGCCGCTGACCTCGAGCGCGGCGACGCGCTGCAGGTCGTCGAGCGACTCGAGGAGCCGGGCGGCCAGATCCGCCTGCGCCCGCGTCCACGCCTCGCCCCGCTCGCGATCCATGCGCTTGCGGTAGTTGTCAAACTCCGCGGCGAGTCGCAGGTACCGATCGTTCAGCGCCTCGAGCTGAGTGCGGAGCCCCTCGAGTTCGGCCGCGGCGCTCCCGGCGGCTGCCGCCGACGCGCCGTCCGCCGCGTCGGCTTCCACCTCCCCCGGCTCGGTCGCAACCCCGCCGTCGGCCGTCGCCCCGCCGGCCGTCACGCCATCAGTTTCCGTATCGGCCGAGCCAGACGCCACGGCCTGTTCGTCGTTCAACCGCTGTTCGTCCGTCATCTCTCTCGGTGGTTCGTGGGAATGCCGCGAAATACTACCCCGATGCGGGATCCAGGTTTGCGCGCCACGGCCGGGCGTATGGACGCCCCGTCGCGGCCGGTCTGGATAGCGGATCAGACGCGCACGCGCGGGGCCGGCTAGCAATCGCGGTGCCAGGCATCCCTGCCACAACGACAGGACGACGAGTCGCTCATTGACCCGGGCGGCGCGCCGGCCGCCCGGCAGTATGGCCGTCAATCGCCGTCACCCCAGCCGTTCCTCGAGCCACTGCCGGAGCGTCTCGATGACGGGCGCGCGGTCCGGCTCGAAGAGGATTTCGTGGTAGAGCCCCTCGAAGGTGTGGATAGAAACGTCGCCGGGGAGCGATCGGGCGAAGCGGATCGCCCGGGGCGCGTCGACGATGCGGTCGTCGCCGGCGATGAGGAAGAGGAGCGGGACGCGCAGCCGGTCCGCGCGGCGGTGGGCGAGCGCCATGGCGGCCGACGCCTCGTTGAAGAGCCGCGGCGTCATCGTGTCGTGGACCAACGGGTCTTCGCGGTACGCCTGGACGACGGCCGGGTCGTGGCACAGGTGCTCGGCCTTGAGCCCCGCGGGGACCGGGAGCGACGGGAGCACGCGGTTCAGGAGCGTGGCGAGGACGATCTTCCAGTGGGGGACGGGTGCTGCGGTCCCGAGCCAGGGGGACACGATGATCCCCCCGCGGAACGGCGACTCGAGCTCCTCGAGGTAGCGGAGCACGATGAGGCCGCCCATGGAGTGCCCGACCAGGAAGAGTGGGCACTCGGCGGCGACGAGCCCCTGCACCTCGCGCCGGAAGCGGTCGAGCTCCTGGAGGTAGATCTCGAAGCGGGAAACGTAGCCGCGCCGGCCGTCGGACTGGCCGTGCCCGCGGAGGTCGAAGGCGAAGGTCGACAGCCCGAACGCGGCGAGCGTCTCCGCGAAGGAATCGTAGCGTCCGCTGTGGTCCGAGAAGCCGTGGACGAAAACGACGGCGGCGCGAGGCGTCTGCACCTCCCAGCTCCTGTAGTGGAGGCGGAGGCGGCGCACGCCCTCGAAGGTGCCGTGGTTGTGCTCCAGCGTTCCGGTCGTCGTCATTGGCGCTCCTCCCGTTCGAGGTGTCGCCACAGGAGAGCGAGGGCGGCCTGGGCCGCGCGCTCACGGATCTCGTCGCGTTCGCCGAGGAAGCGGAAGAGGCGGGCCTCGACCGCATTGGCCCCGGCGATCCCGATCCAGACGGTCCCGACGGGCTTCTCGGCCGACCCGCCACCCGGCCCTGCGATCCCGGTCACGCCGAGGGCGACGTCGGCGCCGATCACGCGCCGCGCGCCGGCCGCCATCTCCCGCGCGGTCTGCTCGCTCACCGCGCCGTGCGCAGCGAGCGTCGTCGCCTGCACGCCGAGAAGCTGCTGCTTCGAGTCGTTCGAGTACGTCACGAACCCGCCGAGGAAGTACTCCGACGAGCCGGCGATGTCGGTGATCCGCTTCGCGATCAGGCCGCCGGTGCAACTCTCGGCGAGGGCGAGGGTGAGACCGCGGCTGCGGAGCGCGGCGCCGACGACGGCGGCGAGGTCGTCGCCATCGGTCCCGTAGACGTAGCCGCCGAGCCGCTCGCGGAGGGCCGCCTCGGCCTCGTCCAGCCGCCGCGCGGCATCGGACGCGGCGAGCGCGCCCCACGAGGTGAGCCGCAGGTCGACGCCCGTGACGCGCGGCAGGTAGGCGACGGTGATCGGGCGGATCGCGTCGGCCACGTCGGCGATCCGGTCCGCGAGGACGGATTCCGCGATCCCGGTCGTGCGGATCACGCGATGGACGAGCGGCCGGGCGCCCTCCGGCCAGCGGCGGCGAAGGAACGGAATCACGTGCGCGTCGACGATCCGCTCCATCTCGCGGGGCACGCCGGGGAGGACGACGACGAAGCGGCCCGCGTCGTCCTCGACCGCGAAGCCGGGCGCGGTCCCCCAATCGTTCGGAAGCACCGTGGCGCCCTCGGGGAGCTCGGCCTGCACCCGGTTGCGCTCGGGCATCTCGCGCCCCAACTGCGCGAAGCGGGCGCGGATGCGGGCAAGGGAGTCCTCGTCGACACGGAGTGGGCGGCCGAAGACGCGCGCGACGGCCTGGCGCGTGAGGTCGTCCTCCGTCGGGCCGAGGCCGCCGGTGCAGACGACGGCGCCGGTACGGTCGAGCGCCTGACGCACCGCCTCGGCGATCGCGTCCTCGTCGTCGCCGACCGTCGCGCGGCGAACGATGCGGACGCCGATCTCGCCCAGGCGCCTCGAGAGCCAGGCGGCGTTGGTGTCGACAATGTCGCCGAGGAGGAGCTCGTCGCCGATCGAGAGGAGCTCGACGGCGGGCGCGCGCTCGCTCACGCGGCCTCCCGCACCATCGCGCGCCAGCTTCGGAGGTAGACGATCAGCGAGTAGATGGTGAGCGCGACGGCGATGAAGAGGACGACGGCCAGGACCGTGCCGTGGAACGCCTGCCAGAAGTCCCAGAACGACCCGGCCCACCCCTCCCGGTGCGCTTCGGTCTGCAGCGCGTACCAGAGGAGGATCGTGCCGCTGGCGATGTTCTGGGAGAGCGCCTTCCACTTCCCCGACTTTCCGGCCGGCACGACGGCGCCGCGCCGCGCGGCGACCATGCGCATGACCGTGATCAGCAGCTCGCGCCCGAAGACGACGATGAGGACCCAGAGCGGGAGCACGCCCCAGATCGGGAGCGGGCCGACGGGCCCCGGCCGGTGCGAGAGGATGTAGAACGGGACGAAGGTGGCGACGAGGAGCAGCTTGTCGGCCAGCGGATCCATCAGCTTGCCGAAGTTGCTGATCCAGCCGTGCTTGCGCGCCAGGTACCCGTCCCAGACGTCCGAGAAGGCGGCGACCAGGAAGAGGACGAAGGCCACGAGCCGCGCGCCGAAGCTCGGTACGAAGATCAGTAACGCGATGGCGGGCGTGAGGACGACGCGCCCGACGGTGATCACGTTGGGGAGAGTGCTGCGCTCCAGCAGCGCCATCGGTCTCAGCTCAAAGACTGGATGACGAGTTTGCTCACCGCCTTGAGCGTGTCGAAGACCCCGGTCCCCTGAGTGGCCACCGCCTCGAAGTCGGGGACGCCGCCGGGGTTCAGCTGCGCGCGCAGCTCCTCGACCGGCACCGCATCCGGCAGATCGCGCTTGTTGTACTGGATCACCTGCGGCACCCTGGCCGGGTCGTACCCGTACTCCTGGAGATTCTCGTACAGGTTCTGCAACGACGCGATGTTGGCGTCCATGCGGTCCGCCTTCGAGTCGGCGACGAAGACGACGCCGTCGACGCCCTTCAGGATGAGCCGCCGGCTGGCGTTGTAGTAAACCTGTCCGGGCACCGTGTAGAGGTGGAACCGGGTCTTGAAGCCGCGGATGCTCCCCAGGTCGACGGGGAGGAAGTCGAAGAAGAGCGTGCGCTCCGCCTCGGTCGCGAGGGAGATGAGCTTCCCGCGCGTCTCCGGGTTGACCCGCTCGTAGATGTATTCGAGGTTCGTCGTCTTTCCGCAGAGGCCGGGACCGTAGTAGACGATCTTGCAGTTGATCTCCCGGCTCGCGTAGTTGATCATCGACATCGGCCGCCCCCCTACTCGCTGAAGAGGCGGTCGATCTCGCTCGCGGCCGCGGACGCCCAGTCGGCGGCCAGCGACTCGCCCGGCTCGGGCGCGCGGCGCGCGGCGTCGGCGAAGAGCGCAGCCAACGCCGGCGTCACCTCGCGCGCCTTGAGGCGGACGAGCCCGAGCGTGGTATCCGTATCGAAGACGGCGGCCAGCACCGCATCGCCGTCCACATCGGTCAGGAACATCGAACGCGTTTCCCCCTGGTGCACCAGCGATGTGCACTCCTGTTCGCCCATGAGCCGGGCGAGCTGGTCGCTGGCGGCGAAATCCGCGGCGGCCAGAGACGCGAAGGCGACGCCGTCGATCCCTTCGGTCCGGCCCGCCATGGTGAGCAGCCGGCCGGTGCGGTCCATGAGGACGGCGCACCGCGCGCCCGCGGCCTGGACGAAATCGAGGAGGAGTGAATCCAGACGCTCGAGGTCCTCGCGCCCGAGGGAACGCGGCTGCCCGTTGCTCATCCGGCGACTCCCGTTGCGGCCTCACCCATGCGCCGCTCCATGCGGGCCAGGATCTGTTCCGCGCGCTTCCGCAGCAAGGGCCGCGGCTCCCAGGCGACGTAGTCCTGGAGGAGTCGCGCCAGGTCGACGCTCGGGTCGAGCCCGGCCAGGAAGCCGAGCGCGGCCAGGCGCCGGAGCGGATGGGGGCTGAAGAGGTCGCGGCGGTGGCGCGAGATCTGGTCGCGCACCAGGAGCGCGCCGAGGGCAGCGACCGCGCCGACGATCAACAGCACGAGCCCCACCGTTCGGAGCACGCGCGGCTCTTCCTTCTGCCTCGGGATTCGCCTCAGCTTCATGACCGACACCGTCTAGAGTTCTCGCCGGCCCGCGAGGGCCTCGGCAATGGTAACGCCGTCCGCGTATTCCAGGTCGCCGCCGACCGGCAGCCCGCGCGCCAGGCGCGTGACCCGGACGCCGAGCGGGCGGATCAGCTTCTGCAGATAGACCGCTGTCGCCTCGCCCTCGACGCTCGGGTTCGTCGCCAGGATCACCTCCCGTACCTCCGAGCCCGGCCCGATCCGCGTGAGGAGCGACTGGATGTTCAACTCGCCCGGCCCGACCCCCTCGAGCGGAGAGAGCCGTCCGCCAAGCACGTGGTAGAGGCCGCGGTACGTGCCCGTGCGCTCGATGGCCGGGATGTCCGACGCCTCCTCGACCACGCAGACGACGGTCGCGTCACGGCGCGGGTTCTGGCAGAGCGCACACGGATCCGCCTCCGTCAGGTTGCCGCACCGCGAGCAGGCGCGCACCCGCTCCGCCACGCCGTCGAGGGCGCGCGCCAGGCGCCGGACCTCTTCCGGCGGCCGCTTGAGCAGGTGGTACGTGAGCCGAAGCGCGGTCTTGCGGCCGATCCCGGGCAGTCGGGCGAACTCCTCCGCGAGATCGTCGATGACCGACATCAGGGAAGGTTCGGCAGGTTGAACGGAAGCTGGAATCCGCCAGTCAGCTTCTTCAGTTCCTCCTCGTACAGCCCCTGCGCGCGCTGCTGCGCCTCCGACACGGCGGCGAGCACCAGGTCCTCGAGCATCTCGACGTCCTGCGGGTCGACGACCGTGGGGTCGATCCGGACCTCGCGGATCCGGCCGCGCCCGTCGGCGGTCACGGTGACCATCCCCCCACCGCTCGAAACCGTCACCGTCTTGTTTCCGAGCTCCGACTGGAGCTTGTGCATCTGGGCCTGCACCTGCTGGCCCATCTGTAGCAGCTGCTGAAAGCTCGTCATGATCGCGAACCCGTGCAGGGAGAGTTCCAAAGAAGATAGGCGCCGCGCCGAGGGCTCCGCAAGCCGTGGCGGGAGCCGCGGACACCGCGCCGCATCAGACCTCTTCGAGGTCCCATTCTTGTACCGCCCGGCCCAGGAGTGGTTCCTGCTCGGCGAGGCGCCGGAGCCGGTCGGCCTTGACCTGTTCGGGCGTCAGGCGACGGGGCGGCGCCGCGCCCGGCTCCCCCATCCCGGCCTGCGCGCGGACCTCCAATACAACCGTCCGGCCGAGGCGCCGGCCGAGCGCCTCCTCGATCTGCTGCCGCGCGGCCTTGTCGGCGTTCAGCCGTTCGAGCCCGGGGCCGGGCGGCAGCTCGAGGATCACCCTTTCGGGCGCCTCCTCGGTCAGGGTGGCGGCCTTCAGGAAGAGGCCGAGGCCGCGGGGGATGCCGTCCTGGGCTTCCAGCATCGATTGGAACGCGGCGGCGGCGCTGGGCGCTTCCGGTCCGGCGCCGTGCGCGGGGGCCGCGGTGCCGGGCGCAGCGGGGTCGGCGGCCGGCGCCAGGGGAGCGGCCGTGCTGGCGGCCGCCGGGGCGGGCGTGCTCTGCACCGCGGGCGCGCTCTGCGGTGCGGGCGCACTCTGCGGTGCGGGCGCACTCTGCGGTGCGGGCGCGCTCTGCGGTGCGGGCGCGGCCGCGGCGCCGGGCGGCGGGGTTGGGGTGGTCGGGGCCGCCTGGGCGGCTTTCGGTCCGAGCGCCTGGGCGAGGGCGGCCTTGGCCTGCTCCCAGGCGACGCGGCCGGAGGCCGCGCCCGCGTCGGAGGGCACACTGCCGCCGGCGGCGCCTACGGTGATTGCGGCAGCGCTTCCGCCGCCTTCACCACCACCCCCGGCGGGCCCACCGCCCGACGCCGCGCGCAGCAGCTCCTCCAGCTCGACGGTGCGGTCGAGGTGGGCGAAGCGCAGGAGGAGCGCCTCCAGGAGGATTCGCGGGTTCGCGCTCTTGCGGAACCGGCCGTCGGTGTCGAGCTCGGCGACCTGGGCGAGCATGCGGACCAGGTCGCCGGTCGAGAAGAGGGCGGCTGCGGCGACGTAGGCGTCGCGCAGGTCCTCGCGCACCTCGATGGCGTCGGGGCCGTCGAACTTGACGACCATGAGGGTCCGCAGCGCGTCGGCGAGGCCGCGATAGAACTCGGCCAGGTCGTACCCCTCGTCGAGGAGGCGCTGTACGAAGCGGAAGACGTCGCCGTGGCGGCGGTCGGCGATGATGCCGAACAGCTCCAGATAAAGCTCCTCGCCCACGAGGCCGAGGACCTGGCGCACGTCGTCGGCGGTGACGGCGCGGTCGGCGGCGAAGGCGAGGACCTGATCGAGGAGCGAGAGCGCGTCGCGCATCCCGCCCTCGGCGCGGCGCGCGATCGGGACGAGCGCGTCGTCGGCCACCTGGATCCCCTCAGCCGCGAGGACCTGCCGCAGCCGGTCGACGATCCCGGCGACGCTCATGCGGCGGAAGTCGAAGCGCTGGCAGCGCGACAGGATCGGCGGCGCGGCCTGCTGGATGCGCTGCGGCTCCGTCGTCGCGAAGACGAACACCACCCGCGGCGGCGGCTCCTCGAGGATCTTGAGGAGCGCGTTCCACGCCTCGCGGGTGAGCATGTGCGCCTCGTCGATGATGTAGACCTTGTAGCGCCCCTCCTCGGTCGGCGCGTACATGGCACGCTCGCGCAGGTCGCGCGCGTCGTCGACCCCGCGGTTGGAGGCGGCGTCGATCTCGACGACGTCGAGCGACGTGCGCCCGGCCCAGATTCGCTCGCAGCTCTCGCAGACGCCGCACGGTTCGCCATCGGGTGCGCGATCGGGGCAGTTCAGCGCCATGGCGAGGACGCGCGCGGCCGTCGTCTTCCCCACCCCGCGCGGGCCGGTGAAGAGGTAGGCGTGGGCGGTGCGTCCCCGCGCAACGGCCGTCTTCAGCGTCTCCGAGACATGGTCCTGGAGGGCGATCTCGGAGAATCGCCGGGGCCGGTATTGTCTCGCGAGCGCGGTGCGTTGCATGGGGTAGGTGTCGGGTTTTGGGTGTCAGGTGTTAGGTGTCAGGGCTCAGGGCTCAGGGCTCGGGGCTCGGGGCTCAGGGCTCAGGGCTCAGGGCTCAGGGATTGGGGGAGATTAGGTCTGGTTCCTGGGTGCGGCAAGCGTTGGGTGTGCCGCGGGGGGTGGTACACCGGGAATCGTGGGGAGATTCGTGGGGGGCGTGGGTGGAGCGGTGGGGTTCTGGCGGGGGCGCGCGGCTGTCGATGAAAAAAGCGCCCCAGGCCGACCGAAGCGACGTCCGCCGCGCTTAGCGCTGCTACCTGCGGGGTCCTGACGCGGTTCACGGGCTCGCGTCCTTCGGGCCTGGGGCGCATCTTGAAGCTAACGGAAGCTGGGTGGAGGGTCAACCGGGGGTAGGCCATGACGGAGGACCAGAACTGGAAGAAGAATATCATCGAGGATGACGACGCCATCGCGTCTCTCCTCCGCGGCGTGCGCCGGGTCGCGGTGCTCGGGATCAAGCCGGAGTCCGAGTCAGGGAAGCCGGCGCACTACGTCCCCGCATACCTGAAGCGGGCGGGACTCGAGATCGTGCCGGTCCCCGTGTACTACCCCGAGGTCGAGGAGATCCTGGGCGAGCGCGTCTACCGCAGGGTCTCGGACATTCCGGGGCCGATCGACCTGGTGGACGTGTTCCGGCGCCCGGGCGACATCCCGCCTCACCTGCCGGACCTCCTCGAGAAGCGACCGCGGGCGGTGTGGTTCCAGTCCGGGATCCGCAACGACGAGGCGGCGGAGGCGCTGGCCCGCGCCGGGATCCTCGTCGTCCAGGACCGCTGCCTCATGGTCGAACACAGGCGAACGTCTCGGGCAGACGGCGAGTGACCGCCCCTCCGCGGGCGAGAGGCGGGTATCGGGAGACCGGCGGCGCGGCCGCCGGCTGACGGCGTGGCGGCGCTAATCCAGCCGCCACGCGTCCTGCACGTGCTCGAGCCGCCAGGCGCCTGACCCGGTTCGGTGCGCGGCGATGGCGTCGAAGCGATAGACCTCTCCCCTGCGACCGTGGCGGGCGATCCACGCTCGCGCGACCGTCGCGATCTCCCTGCGCTTCGACCGGGTCACGGCCTCGAGCGGGTGGCCCCAACCGGGCCCCGCGCGAGCCTTCACCTCCACGAACGCCACGACATCGCCGCGTCGCGCGACGAGGTCCACCTCCTTGTGCCCGACCCGGTAATTCCTCGCGAGGATCGTCCAGCCGCCTCGCACGAGCCAGCGCTCCGCGAGCGCCTCCGCGGCCCGCCCGAGATCGTGGGATTTGCCCATGCGCCCCAGCATCCGACGGGCTCCCGGGCGCCGCCATGGCCGGCGGGGACAATCGCGCCCGGCCGCCGCGATTCACGGCAGGACCACGGGTCCGGCACGCTTCGGTGGTCGATGTGGGTTGCTCGGTTGGTGGATAGACGTTAAGATTGCGGATTCAAACGTCAATCGCCGCAAAAGCCCGATGCGGGCCGATCACGTTCGTAGTTCAGCATTATCCGAAACAGGGCCATGCATAGATCGTTGCGCTTCCTCACCGGCGCGATCACGATAACGGCAGCGACACTCGTGGCGTGTTCGACGCCCAAGAACCCACCGCAGCTGGCTGCGCCGTTCTCGGCGGAGCCCGCCTTCGAGTCGCTCCAACCCGGCGACCTGATCCGTCTGGAGATCTGGCGCGAGCCCGACCTCTCGGGCGACTACGTCGTGGACGAGGCCGGGATCGTGGTCCTTCCGCTGCTGGGCCCGCGCAATGTCACAAATCTGCCGACGGACTCGTTGAAAGCTGAACTGATCGACGACTTCGCCGCATACCTGACGCACCGGTCGATCATGGTCACGCCGATGCGCCGGATCAACGTCCTCGGAGCCGTGAATCGACCGGGCCTGCACCCGGTGGATGCGACGATGACGATCGCGGATGTCCTTGCCCTGGCCGGCGGGACGACCTCGTACGGCAATCCGGACAAGGTCGACCTGCTCCGGGATGGGGAAAAGATCTCGGCTCGCCTGAGTCAACAGACCCTCATCGGGCAGCTGCCGATCCGTTCCGGCGACCAACTCTTCGTGCCCGATCGTAGTTGGATCAGCCGGAACGCCGGTGTGGTTTCCACGCTCATTTCCGCTACCGTGAGCATAGTTCTGGCCCTCTCCCGGTGAACCGCCACGCGAGATCATCGGATCGAGGAACAGCACGAGCGACGGCCTCCCGAGGGCCACGGATAAGAGCGCACACGAATACGATGAAGTCTATCCCCAAAGATCAGCCCAGAACGGGTGTCCGGCACGAGGACCGCACGGCGGACATGCGCGAGCTGTGGAACCTCCTGCAGAGGAACCGCTGGCTGCTCATCGGATCGTTGTTGGCCACGATCACCGGCGCGATCCTCGTCACGCGGTGGACCGTACCCACGTACGAAGCGGCCACGACGATCCGGATCGACGAGCGCCGTGCGACGCTCGGCATGCTCGACGTGCTCGGGGGATTCGCCGGGGGCAGCGACGTCGCAACCGAGATGGAGGTTCTGCGGAGCCGGACGCTCGCGGAAAGCATCGTCGATTCGCTCGGGCTGCAGGTCGGCCTGCTCGAGCCGAGGCGCATCTCGCGGTCCGAAATCATCGAAAAGGTCCAGGTCTCGCGGACCGCGCCGGAGGAGATTTACCGCTTCGAGCAGACGGAGAATGGCTGGTTCCGCGTGACCCGGGACACCGACGGCGTGGAGCTGGGTCAATACGCGCCGGGCGAGACGATTCCGCTCAGTGGCGCTCGGATCGTGCTCGCGCCGAAGGCGCTCGAATTCTCGAACCTCGTCCTCGAGGTCGTTCGGTTCGAGAAAGCGGTCGAAACGCTGCGCGAAGGGCTCAACATTTCGCGGCCGAACCGAGAGGCGGACATCGTCGTCGTTCGGTATCAGAGCCGGGACAGCATCCTCGTCCATGAGGTGCCGAACCTCCTCGCCCGCAGCTTCGTGGTCCAGCGCAACCGTCTCAAGAACACGGAAACGTCGAGCACGATCGCGTTCCTGCAGGAGCAGATCGCGAGCCTAGCGGACCAGCTCATCGCGGCCGAGACCGAGCTGCAACGATTCCGCGAGACCTCGCAGGTCGTCAGCCTGGAAGCGGAGGCGAGCGCGCAAGTTCGGGAGTTGGCGGAGCTGGAGGCCCAGCGGAACGCCCTGAACGCGGAACGCGAGGCCCTGCACATGCTCCTCGAGGAGGTTCGCCGCGAGAGCGAGACCGCCACGGAAGGGGCGCCGAGCCCGTATCGTCGTCTCATCGCCTTCCACAGTCTGCTGCGGAACCAGGCGGCCTCCGAGATCCTGCGCTCGCTGTCCGTCGTCGAGAACGAACGCGCCGAGCTGTTGAAGCGTCGCTCGCACCTCGACCCGGACGTCCGGATCCTGAACCGGCGCGTGACCGAGCTGGAAGAGCAGCTCCGTTCGCTCGCGACGACGTACCTGCAGGGGATCACCAACCAGGTCGAGGCGCTCGACGCGACGCTGACGCGATTCAGCCGGCAGCTCGAGGCGATCCCGGCCAAGGAGATCCAGCTCGCCCGGCTCGAACGGCAACGCGCAGTCCTCGCCGAGATCCACACGCTGCTCCAGACGCGGCTGAAAGAAGCCGAGATCGCCCACGCGGTCGAGGACGCGAGCGTCCAGATCGTCGATCCGGCCATCCGGCCGGTCGAGCCGATCAAGCCGATCCTCGTCCTGAATCTCGCAATCGGGCTCATGCTGGGCCTCGTCCTCGGCGTGGGCGGCGCACTGGTCCGGGAGTTCAGCGACACGACGGTCCACTCGCGCGAGGAGCTGCAGCAGCTCACGGGAGTCAGCGTGCTCGGCGTCATTCCGAGGATTCCAGCCGCTGCGCTGAACGGGAACGGGCGCCGGCTCCAGCCTCGCTTCCGGACGCCCGTCGATCTGCATGCGAGTCTGCGCTCCCGGCTGATCGCGAGCAACGATCCACGGAGCCCGATTTCGGAAGCGTATCGCAGCCTGCGTACGAACATCACGTTCTCGCGGCTCGGCAATCCGCCGAAGCTCATCGTGTTCACGAGCCCGACGCCGGGCGACGGCAAGTCGACGACCTCGGCGAACCTCGCGATCACACTGGCGCAGCAGGGCCTCAAGGTCCTCCTCGTCGATGCGGACATGAGGCGCGGGAGCCTGAACACGGTCTTCGGCGTGGACCGGGAGCCGGGGTTGTCCAACGTCCTGCTCGGTACGGTCACGTCCGCGGAGGCGATTCGGTCGGTCCAGATCGCCGAGAGTGTCTCGCTCGACTTCCTGAGCACCGGGACGCTGCCGCCGACTCCGGCAGAGCTCTTGGGATCGCAGCAGATGCGCGATCTCCTGTTGGAGTTCGAGAAGGACTACGACTTCGTGATCCTCGATGCGCCGCCGCTGAATCTCGTCACCGACGCGGCGCTCCTCGGCACCAACGCGGACGGCGTCGTCGTGGTCGCCCGTGCCGGGATGACGCAGAAGGGCGCGATCGAGGTCGCGATGGACCACCTGCGCCACGTGCGCGCACCGTTGCTCGGTGCCGTCCTCAACGACTTCGATCACGAACGCAACGGGAAGTACTACGGCAAGTACGGCGCGTACTACGGGCATTACCAGGCGTACTTCATGGACGAGAGCTGAGCGCGGCCGTCGGCGGACGGGTCTTCGGCCGCCGGCGGACGGCACTCCGCCATGTGGAAATGAGACAGCCGCCGGTCCGGATCACCCAGACCGGCGGCTGTTCCATTCGAGGGAGATCGCCGAACGAGCGTCTAGCGGGCGCGGTTCCCCTGCCCCGCGATCACCGCGCCGTCCTCCGCGGCGACGTCCCACTCGCGCTTCGGGATCCGCCAGTCCGGTCCGTACTTGAAGGCGAGATAGTCCTCGGCACGGCGAGGCACGGGTACGTCGAGCCCTAGGAAGCGGACCGTGGCGAACTCATCGAGGAGTTCCAACGGCGTGTGGAATGGCAGCGGCGGCTTGCCCAGGAACTTCCGGGCGAAGTGCCGGAGACGGACGAAGATGGGGTGCGGCATCTTCTGGAGCCACCGTTTCATCCTCCGTTCGGAAGCCGAGTTCCTCGGCGCGCCGCCGAAACGGACCACTCGATCCCCGTCGACGCGGTGGCGGCAGATCTCGATGAAGTAGCCGCGAGGCTTCGAGAGGAACATCGTGTCGCGCGGTTCGTGGACCTCGATGTAGTAGCCGAGTCTACGAACCTCGTCCCTGTGCTCGAGGATGCGGTCGAACCCGTCGGTCCAGACCGAGATGTCGATGTCCTTGTCCCAGGGCAGGAGCGCGCCGTCACGCACCACGCCGAGGAGCGTGCCCTGATCGAGCCAGAAATCGATCTCGTGACGTCGAAGGAAACCGACGATCTCGATGAAGTTCTTTTCGTTCGCCGAAAGGGCCGTTCTCGCCCCGTTGGATTCTGGGTCGCGCACGCGGTCGTTTCCGGTCACTACGTTGTCGTTCAGCTCATTTCTGTCGGCGTGCCCCGAGCGGATTCCCCGGCTTGCGCGGCGAGCGGAGCGGTCTGGCCGTGAGGCGCGTCGTGCGGTGCGTCGTAGATCGCACGGAGCGCGACGTAGAGGAGCGCTCCGAGCACCCACATCTGATAGTTCGTGGCCAGGTCCCCCGACAGTGAGGAGTTGACCACCGCGTAGCACCACACGCCTGCCAGGATCACGGTCTCGTCAGGCACCCCCTCGGGTGTGCGCAGCCTGCGGAGGAAGTAGAGCGCCAGTCCTCCGACGATCGCGATCACCAGGATTGCGCCGGGGAGGCCCAGTTCGACGAGGGCCTCGAGGACGAAGTTGTGGGGGTAGTCTCGTCCATCGAAGATCCCGCCCGGCGGCGGCCCGGTCCACAGCCAGGTGAATCCCCCCGTTCCGACGCCCATCAACTTCGAATCGAGGAAGCCGTTCCACGCGGTCGCGTACCGACCGAGACGAGAGAGATCGCTCGTGTTCTGGCCGACCGTCTGGAAGTAGAAGGCGATCCGCTGCCACGTGGGCATGTGCTGGATGTACCGGTCGAAGAGGACCGCACCCGCGATGGCCGCGGCCGTGCCCACGACGGCGAGGCGCGCGATGGCCCGGACGGTCAAGAAGTGGCGCACGCGGACCAGGACGAGCCCGACCATGCCCACGGCCACGGCGAGCATCGGCCCGCGCGAGCCGGTCAGGAGGATTGCGGCGATGAGGAGGGCGAGCGCTCCGATCGCGCCGGCAATCACGCTCAGCCGCAGTCGTCGGCCGAAAAGGAGGGCGCCCATCAAGATGGGAACACCCAGCCCGATGTTGCGCGCCACGTTGTTCGGGTGGATCGACTCGCTGACGCTCCGTCGGAATCGCCAATCGCCGAACTCCTGGGGGTTCAGCGTGATCTGGAGCGCGACCAGGAGGCTTCCCACGGCGAGCGCTACGAGCGCGATGCGCACGTCCCTCCGGTCGAGAGGCGCGAAGATCGAGAGGGCGACTGCGGGCACCAGGACCGAGAAGGCGAACGTGGCGGTCTTGTCCAGGCCGTACGCGACATTCGGCGTCCGCGTCACGTACACCACCAACACGGCCAGGAGGAGGCCGAGGCCGACGTTGTATGCGTTGAAGAGGTTCGCGACCCAGACGAAACGGCGCTCGCCCGACCGCAGCTCCCGAATCGAGAAGAGGAGGACCGCCAGCCCCGTGAGCGCCGCGGTCGCGAGCACGCGGCCGCCCCTGAACGGGAGCGCGTGGAAGGGGAGCGCGAGGTTGTTCAGCGTCACGAGACAGAGAAGGCCGAACAAGACCGCGCGCAGGTCTCCACGCGTCGCGTAGACGAGCACACCGAGCAGGACGGCGCCTGCGAGGACGAAGGCGATCACCGCACCGGTCGGAAGAGTCGCATCCAGTCGCGCCAGACCACGACCGTCTTGAGCGTGTGCACGGCGGCCGAGACGACCACGACGGCGAGCCTGGCGTTGAAGGAATGCCCCACGACCGCCCACGGTCCGGCGAAGGCATCGACGACGACCGCGAGGATGATCAGGATCAGGATACCGGGGAAACCGAAGATCTCACTCACGATCTTGCGCAGCTTCTCCGGGTCGGTGATTCGCGCTTTGACCGCGGCGACCTGCTCCTGCTTCCGCTCGACTCGCCGGAAGAGCGGCTGTGCGTTCGGATTCCCGAGCGTTTCGGGAGAGTTCACGATCTTGTTCATCGCGACCTTGGCCGCGACCAGATTCGGAAAGCTGCTCGCGCCCATGCACCCGACGAACCCTACCAGAACCGCCCATTCGTAACCGAAGAGACGATACGCGCTGACGCCGAGGACGAAGAGGAGGGCGTTCGCCGAATAGGAGTGCACGAGGACGTCGAAATACTGCCCGCTCAGCGTCGGCGTCATCTGCTTCGTCGAAATGTAATACCTGGCCAGCTCCCCATCCACATGGTCGAGCGTGTAGTAGGCGAAGACGAGCGCCGCGCCGACGAGCATCCAGACCGGCGAGTTGCTCATCAGGATCGGCAGGCTCGAGAGGATCGCGACCAGGCTGAGCGCCGTCGCCTGGTTCGGCTGCAACCCGATCTTGATCGCGGGGATCGTGAAGTAGATCGAGATGCGTCGAAAGACGAACTTGTCGAAGAGGTAGTTCTCCGCGTCGCCCTTCTGGCAGATGCTCCGATAATATGCGATGCCGGTAGGTGCCGCTCTCTCCTCTACGCTCATACGTTGGCCAGCCTTCTACGAACGGTGTCGACGATAGCCATGTTCTTGGGCGCGGCTTCGAGCAGGCGCCGCAGGAGCCAGATCCCCGCAGGCCCGATGACGGGCGGGTGCGCGGCGGCGACGGCGAGGGCGAGGAGGATCGGCCCGCCACCGGCCACGGCTGCCACCACGACCGCGGGGAGATCCATTGCACGCAGGACGTGAGCGGTCGGGATCATGACCGCGCAGAACACGCCCGCCCAGAGGAGCCCGGGCGTGATGGCGCGGAGCACATCGACCCAGGTCCGCCCGACGAGCGAGAGGCCGAGGTGGAGCATCAGCAGATAGACGGTGAGCACGGCGAGTGTGACCCCGATCGCGACGCCGTCCAACCCGAAGAAATGGCCCAACCACGTGCCTCCGATGATCGCGGTCGCGTAGACCGCCTTACGCGCCGCGCTCCTGTAGACCGCGCCCGTCGCCCGGGCGAGCGAATCGCACATCCGGACCGAGCCCTTGAGCGATGCGGCCAGCATCAGCCATTGGAGCGGCACGATCGCGCTGTCCCAGTTGGGACCCAGGACGATCGCGACGATCTCGGGTGCGAGGACGACGCCCACGAAGCCGACGGGCATTAGCAGGAGGTTCACGATCCCGAGCGAACGGAGGAATACCTCGCCCAACCGCGCCCGTTCCGTCTGGATCCTCGCCATTGCCGGGAACATCACGCTGTCGATCACGTTCCCGAGATGCGTGACCGGGACGTTCATGATCTGGAAAGCACGGCCGTAGATCCCGAGCGCCTCGGCGCCGAGGAACCTGCCGACGACCATGTTGTCCCCGTAGTTCCCGAGGAGGTGGAAGAGGCGGGAGAGCGCGAGGCCGCCGCCGAAGGAGAAGAGGTCCTTGAACTCGCGCGACGAGAGACTCGGCCGCATGTCGTGCGGGCGGAAGAGGACGTAGAGCAGACTCTCGAGGAAGTTCTGCCCGAGCGTCGCACCGACGAGCGCCCAGACACCGAAGCCCTTCACCGCGAGCGCGATCCCGAGGAGCGCATGCCCGACGACGTACGACCCGAGTTCCGCGTACATGATCCGCCGGAACTCCAGGTCGCGTTCGAGGAGGGCCTTCGCCACGAGCCCGAAGCTGAGGAGGATGAAGGAGAAGCCCAGCGCGCGCAGGACCGGTACGACGGCCGGCTCACGGAAAAAGGCCGCCCCGGCCGGGGCGAGGATCCAGGTCAGCGCCCACATGCCGACGGCGAGGAGGATCGAGGTCGTGAACCCGACGCGGATGTGCGTCGACGTGATCTCGGGCCGCTGGATCAACGCGGGCCCGAGCCCGATCTGCGAGAACATCGTCCCGAACGCGACGACGACCATCGCGATGGCGACGACGCCGAACTCCTCGGGGAGGACGAAGCGGGCGAGGACCGCGAGGACGAGGAGCTGCGCGGCCGCCTTGCTGACGACCGCGGCGAGCTTCCACCCTCCCGCGACGAGCGTCTTCTGCGTGAGGTTCACGGTACTACTGCCACTCTGCCTGGCGCCGCCGGCTAGCCCTCGTCCACCACATCGCCCCACGCAGCCACGAGAATCGACTCGATCGCGGCGCGATCCACGGCGGCCAGGTTGTTGTCGGCGCGGCCGGGCGTGAACATCTCGGGCGCCAGCGACAGGACCGCCTCCAGCCCGGGCACGGTCTCGCGGACCCGCGCCCCGACGCGCAACTCACGCAGGATCGAGCGGAGCCGGACGACGAGGCCGTCCGCGCCGTCGAGCCCGAGTTCGCGGCCGAGGCGATCCAAGCGGCCGTCGTCCTCACGCGCGTTGTAGGCACAGAGCGCGGAGAGCGTGAAGCTGCACGCCAGGCCGTGCGGCGTACCGTAGTGCGCCGTCAATGGGTACGACATCGAGTGCGCGAGCGCCGTTCGCGTGGAGCTGATCGCGAGCCCCGCCAACAGGCTCGCCTCCATCATCGCGCGACGGAGCTTCGCGTTGGACAGGTCGCGCACGAGCCCGGGCAGGGTTTCCAGCGCCAGTGCGACCGCTCTCGTGGCATACGATACGGTGACCGGATTCGCGTTCCGGTTCCAGATCGATTCGAGCCCCTGCGAGAGGGCGTCGAGCCCGCTCGCCACGGTCTCCGATTCCGGCAGACCGATCGTGAGGAGCGGATCCAGGATCGCCGTATGCGGGAAGACCCTCTCGCCGGCGAGCGAGTACTTCTTGTTCCGCGCGCGATCCCAGATCGTCGCGAATGGCGTGACCTCGCTCCCCGTCCCCGCCGTGGTCGGGACCGCGATGACGGGGAGCGGCGACACCGCGGGCAGCTCGACCCCGTCCCGGAAGTGGGCCGCGAGGCTCACCTCGTGGCCGGGCGCGAGGCGGAAGGCGAGCGCTTTCGCGGTGTCCATCGCGCTCCCGCCGCCGACGGCGGCGATCGCGCCGATCCCCTTCCCTTCCAGCCCCGCGGCCGCGGCGTCCAGCACGTCGAGCGACGGGTTCGGCTCCACCTCGTCATAAACGACGACGCGAACCTCGCCGATCAGCGCCCGGACGCGATCGGTCACCCCGCGCCGGGTGAACCCCGGCGTGGTCACGAGGAGCACGCGCTCCGGCAGCTCCAGGCGCGCGAGGTCGTCGAGACGCCCGTCGCCGAAGCGGATCCTGACCGGGTTGGCGAACTGCCAGTCCCCCTTCGCCGTCCAGATCGTCGGACGGGAGCCGGTCACGACCGGATCAGCCATTGCATGAACTCGTCGCGGTTCTGGATCGGCGTGCGGGTCGGCCGGCCGAGATCGGGGCGCGCTCCCTTGTTCACCCGGATCTCGAGGAGCGTCGGGCCCGGCACCTCGGACATGCGGCGCAGCGCCTCGGCGATCTCCTGCGGCGACTCCGCGCGCTCCGCAGAGCGATAACCGCACGCTCGCGAGATCGCGATGAAGTCGACGTCGAAACCCGCCGTCGGCTGGCCCCCGACCGAGTCGTGCGCGCCGTTGTTGAGGAGGATGTGCCGGTAGTTCGCGGGCGCGCGCGTGCCCTGGAGGACGACGGAGCCCATGTGCATCAGGACCGCGCCATCGCCGTCCAGACAGTAGACCTGCCGCTCGGGGCGACGCATCGCGATCCCGAGCGCGATCTGCGACGCATGCCCCATCGAACCGACCGTGAGGAAATCTCGGTGGTGGCCTTGCCCCCGCGCCGCGCGGTGCTCGAAGACCTCGCGCGAGGTCATCCCCGTCGTCGAGACGATCACGGCGTCGTCCGGGACGGAGTCGAGGACGAGCCGGATCGCGTCCTCCCGCACGAGGGGGAAGTTCGTCTTGCGTTCGGAGCGGAGCTTGTACGGCTCGAACGTGCCCTTGCGCACCACGATGGCGAAGGGGCGCTGCCCACGGACCGCGGCCTCGGCCGCGACGCGGATCTGCTCGTTCGCGACGGCCTGCTCCGTCGACAGGATCTCGTAGCCGATCTCCATCGCGTCGAGCATCGCGAGCATGACTCGCCCCTGCTTGACGTGCTGCGGCTCGTCGTGGACGCCCGGCTCTCCCCGCCACCCGATGAGGAGCAGCATCGGAATGCTGTACACCTCCGCATCGGCCAGCGAGAGGAGCGGGTTGATCGTGTTCCCGAGACCGGAGTTCTGGAAATAGACGAGTCCGAGCTCGCGCGTCGCGAGGTAGTGGCCCGCGGCGAGCGCGACGGCGGCGCCTTCGTTCGCCGCGATGATGTGGCGATCGGGCTCCGTCGAGTCGGTGATGTAGGCGCAGATGTCCTTCAGCAGCGAATCGGGCACACCCGCGAAGAACGTGACGCCGTTGGACCTGAACGCATCGAAGGTATCCTGAACGGAGAGCATCTCACTTGCCCCCGGGGATGAGTTCGAGGATCTCCTTGATCGACATCATGTACGGATCCGCCTCGAGCGAGCGTCCGTGCCGGAGGATCGTCTCCGCGGTCCGCACCATCGCGGGGTAGGCGCTCCGCAGGAGATGATTCGCGTAGATCACGACGTTGACCCCGGCGTCGGCGAGCTCGTCCTCCGTCACGTGGTTGAAGGTCGAGGGCACCACGATGAGGGGGACACGGCGGTCGAAGCGCCGATACTCCGCGCAGAACTCGAAGATCTCGGCCGGATCCTTCTTCCGGCTGTGGATCATGATGCCGTCCGCGCCGGCGTCGACGTACGCGTTCGCCCGGCGCAGGGCGTCATCCATCCCCTGGTTGAGGATGAGGCTCTCGATCCGGGCGATGATCATGAAGTCGTCGGTCACCCGGGCCCTCTTGCCGGCCGTGATCTTGCCGCAGAACGACTCGATCGTGTCCTGCTCCTGTTCGACCTCGGTGCCGAAGAGCGAGTTCTTCTTCAGCCCGATCTTGTCCTCGATGATGACGGCCGAGATCCCCATCCGCTCGAGCGTCTTGACCGTGAAGACGAAGTGCTCGGGCTTGCCGCCGGTGTCGCCGTCGAAGACGATCGGCTTGGTCGTGACCTCGAGGATCTCGTTCAGCGTGGTCACGCGCGAGGTGAGGTCGACCGCCTCGATGTCCGGCTTCCCCTTCGCCGTCGAGTCGGTCAGGCTGCTCGCCCACATCCCGTCGAATTCGCGCCTCATCCCGTCGACGTCGACGGAGACCTTCTCGGCGATGAGACCGGTCAGCCCGTTGTGGACCTCGATGAGACGGACGATGCGCTTCGCATCGATCAGCCGCTGGAGACGCTTCATCCGGACCTCGGGCGTCGTCCCGATCTCCTTGAGCGACTGGTTCAGGACCGTCGAGGAGATCCCCGGCGTGTAGGGGACCTCGACGAGCTGGCCACCCCATTCCTTGAGGACCTCGATCACCCGCTCGCGCGTCGCCTTCTGGACGCCGGTCCGCCAGTCGTCGCCGTGGACGACGTAGTCCGGCCGAAGCTCCCGCAGGTTCGGGACGTAGTCCAGGGTGTGCTGCGGGACGACGCGAGAGACGCCCTTGATGTTCTCGACGACGACCTTCCGTTGCTCGAACGTAAGCGTCGGCAGCCTCTTGTAGCTGGCGATCGCTTCGTCCGTCAGCAGCCCGACGACGACCTCGCCCAGCTTGCGGGCCTCGTTGATGATGTTCAGGTGGCCCGGGTGGATGAGGTCGGCGCTCATTCCTACGTAAACGATCTTCGACGACATCGATTCTCCTCGATTGCCAGAAAGCAGGGCCCTTCGCGACAGCACCAGGAACCGCATCCGCCGCCGAATCGACGGATGCCTAACCGATCCACTGGTCGCGAGTTCTTACCGGGATGGTCGGGCCCGCGCAGCTACGTGGTGCCCTCCGACGACGACGTCGCGCCGCTCGACATCGACTTCCCTACGGTCTCAGTGCGCGCCGCGACGCGTCAGCACGAAGGGTATCGTGGCCAACAGGATACGCAGATCGAAGAGCAGCGACCAGTTCTCGATGTAGCGGAGATCGAGCAGGGCGCGCTCGGGGTAATGGATCTCACTCCGGCCACTGATCTGCCAATAGCCCGTTATTCCGGGCTTGACGGAAAGCAACGTCTCCGCATGCTCACCGTAATGCGTGAGCTCGAGCCCGACGACCGGCCTCGGCCCGACCAGGGACATTTCGCCCCTGAGGACATTGATGAGCTGCGGGAGCTCGTCCAGGCTCGTCTTGCGGAGGAACCGCCCGACGCGCGAGATGCGCGGATCTTCTCCCTCCGGCAGCTTGAAGTCGTTCGCGAGGTACTTCGCGTAGAGCTCGGGATCCTTCCGGAGCACCTCTTCTGCGTCCGGCCGCATGGTCCGGAACTTCACGATCCTGAAGGGCAGGCCCCCGAGCCCCATCCGCTGTTGCCGGAAGAAGATCGGGCCGGGCGAGTCCAGCCGGATCGCCACCGCGATCAACAGCATAAACGGAGCGGAAAGGATCAGCCCGACCGCGGCGCCAGCGATGTCGATGAGCCGCTTCAACGTGATCTGAACGACGAAGCGGAGCGGCGGACGCACACGGATCTCGGGCCAGCCGTGGATCCGTCGACCGTTGGCCCGGAACGGGAGATCCGTCAGCGGACCCGGAACCACGCTCAGCGTGACCCCGTACCCCAGGCACGCCCGAACGAGTTGGTCGAACTCCGCGGGCCGGAGCTCGCTGCCGAGCACGACGACCTCTACCCCGCCGCGTTGCAGTATCCCCGCTCCCGACACCCACGCGGACAACTGCGCGCCGAGCTCTTCGGGGGCGATATGACCGACGACGCGTACGGCCGGGTCGTCCGTGCGCTCGAGCTGGTCACGGATCCTCTTGGCCTGGGTGTCGTTCGCGATCACGAGGACTCGACGCCGGCCCAGCCCCCACCGGTGCGCGATCTGGAGCAGGAAGGAGAGCCAGCTACGCCAGCTGCGGAACCCCGGAACGGCCAGCGCAACGATCAACAGGTAGCCCGACCAGGGGAGTGCGAAGGCCGGGTAGAGGGCGCCGACGAAGAAGAGCCCACCGACACCGTACGACGTCCCGAGAGCGACCCTTGCGAGGGTCCGCTGCGCTGCGTCGGTGCCGTACGTGCCCGCAAGGGCCTGACCGGCGCCGAGGAAGAGCGTGAGGAAGAGGACCGCCTCGATCCCTTCGGTGACGAACGCGCCCACGTCCGCCGCCGCCAACGTGGCGACGACGAGGCCGGTTACGAGAAGATCGCCGAGGAAGAGAAATCCCAAACGGAGAGTCTGCTCCAGGAACTCTCGCCAGAGACGCCGAGCGAGATGACCGCGTCTCAGCTTGAGTACGCGATCCCGCTCCGGAGCATCGAACGTGTAGGACTGTCCCTCTATCGCGCGAGACGCGGAGGCCTCTGCGTCGACGACCTCCGCCGGTGCTTCAATGGGTTCCGCAGTTGATTGCAAGGTGATTCTCCGATACGTCGTCGTCGGAAAAACGATGTCCGCGGACCCCTCACGGCGGCCCACTTCCGGTGCCCGACGTCGATCCTATCCAACGACCGAAGCCCGCGACGGCCGGCACGAACGAAGCCCCGATGGCCATCGGCCGGAGGAGTCGTACAACGTCCTTCCGAGCGCGGCGCCCGGCGTATCGTGCCGATCTGCGATGTACTCCTAATGCCATCGGGCGAAGCCGAGAACGGCGGGCCCGCCTGCTCTCGTCAGGCGGAAAGCTATGTGCCGGCGCAGGATACTACAACATCCCGACGCGACCGGCAAGGGGGACGATCAGCCCTAAACGGTTGCCGATTCCCGCGCTCGGCCGGATCGCTCGGTCAACGCCGCGACGATCCTTTCCGCGGCCTTCCCGTCCCAACCATCGGGGCAGCGCTCGCCGGGCGCGACCCGTCCTTCCGAAACCGCGTCCTTGTAGCTCCGGTAGACACCCTCCGCCGTGAGGGGCCAGGGCGCGAGGCGGTTCGTCCCTTCGGTGATCGTGATCGGCCGCTCGGTCTGTTCCCGGAGCGTGACGCATGGCACGCCGAGGACGGTCGTCTCCTCCTGGAGCCCGCCCGAGTCGGTCAGGACGACCGCGGCCCCGTCGACGAGGGAGACCATCTCGCGGTACCCGACCGGCTCGAGCACGCGCAGCCGCTCGAGTTCGCGGGTCAGGCCGAAACGCTCCGCGTTCTTCCGCGTTCGCGGGTGCAGAGGGAGGATGACGGGGATCTCGTCGGCCACGCGGGCCAGCGCTTCGAGAACGGCACGGAGCGCTTCGGGGTCGTCCACGTTGGACGGGCGGTGGAGCGTAGCGACGGCGTAGCCCCCGCGCCCGAGCCCCATACTTCCGGGGACGTCGAGATCCCGCGCCAGCGGGAGCTGGTGCAGCAGGGTGTCGATCATGACGTTTCCCACGAACACGATCCCCTCCTCGGCGATCCCCTCTGCCAGGAGGTTCGGCCGCGCATCGTGGCTGGGGGTGAGGAGCAGATCGGAGAGCCGGTCGGTCAGGACGCGATTGACCTCTTCCGGCATCCGCCAGTCGCGGCTGCGGAGCCCCGCCTCCACGTGCGCGATGCGCGTTCCCGTCTCCTCCTTGAGCTTGCACGCCACGAGGGCGCAGGCGAGGGTGCTGTTGACGTCGCCCACGACCACGAGCCAGTCGGGCCGGGTCTCGAGGAGGACCGGCTCGAACGACTCCATGACCCGCGCGGTCTGGACCGCGTGGCTTCCGCTCCCGACGCCGAGGTGGAAATCGGGCTCCGGAAGCTCCAGGTCCCGGAAGAAGGCATCCGACATCCGCGCGTCGTAGTGCTGCCCGGTGTGGACCAGGATCCCCTCGTGCCCGGCCGCGGCGAGCGCACGCAAAATGGGCGCGACCTTCATGAAGTTCGGTCGCGCCCCAGCCACGACGAGAGCACGAACCCGCAAAGACTCAGGATTCGTCCTCATCTCCGTAGTAGTAGTACGCGTAGCTGTAGTGTCCGCCGTATTTCGCCGCCTTCCCGTGCGGATCGTTTATTACGGTCCCGAGGATCCGCGCGCCGACGCTCGCGAGCTGCCGCACCGCCTGTTGCGCGGCCTCCCGCTCGGTCTGGCCGCTCCGGACGACGAGGAGCACGCCATCCGCGAGGGCCGCCAGGACCGAGGCGTCCGCGGCGACGTGGACCGGCGGCGAGTCGACGATGACGACGTCGTACTTCTCGCGAAGCTCGTGCAGGAGAGAGCGCATCCTCGGGCTCCCCAGGAGTTCCGCCGGGCTCGGCGGCAACGTCCCCGTCGTAAGGACGGAGAGGCCCTCGACCCGAGTAGGCTGAATCACGTCGTCCTTGGACTTGTAGCCGAGGATCAGCTCGCTCAGTCCCGGTTCACGGTCGGCGTCGAAGACGTAGTGGAGCCGAGGCCGTCTCAAGTCTCCGTCGATGATGAGGACTTTGAGGCCCTGCTGCGCGAAGGTGACGGCCAGGTTCGCGGCCGTCGTCGTCTTCCCTTCGCCGGGCGCCGAACTCGTGACGAGGATGACTCGCAGCTCGTCCATTGCCCGCGCGAAGAGAAGGTTCGTCCGCAGGGTGCGGAACGCCTCGGCCGCCGGGGACCGAGCCTGGGTGGCCGCGACGAGGGTCTCGACGTGGTGCGGCCCACCACGAGGCGACCGGCCATTCCCTCCGCCCATCGGGAGCCGGATCGGCTTCGCTCCACGGCCGTTTCCCCCGATCTGCGGCACAACGGCGAGTCCCACGAGCCCGAGAGTGGCCTCGACGTCCTCCCGGCCCCGAAGCTTCGTGTTGAGAGTCTCGGAAAGGAACGCGGCACCAGTTCCCAACATCAGCCCGAGGATCAGGCCCAGCGCGAGCTTGATAGTGCGGCCCCTGCTCACCGGGAGCGCAGGCACTACCGCAGGGTCGACGATCTCGACCTGGCCGACCTCGACGGCCTCGGCGATCCGCGCCCGCTGAAACTCCTCTCGCAAAAGGTCCGCGACGCGCTGCAACGCCTCCAATTCTTGAACGAGGCGCATCTCCTCCGCCTCGATTGCGGGGAGCTCACGGAAGGCGGCTGCGTTCCGGGCTTCGAGCTCGTCGAGGGCGCGGATCCGAGCCTCGAGCGAGCCGATGTGGCTGCGGATCGCGTTGACTAGGCGGGCCTCCGTCGTGGCAATAAGGGCGTCGAGTGCTTGGACGCTCGGGTGGCTCTCCGAACGGCTCCACCGCCCGGTCGTGGCCGAGTCCCGCGCCGTCTGGTACTCGATGAGTTGCTCGTAGAGACGGACGACGACCGGGTTCTGCGCCACGCCCGGCGCGGCGACGAACGTCTGGAGGTCGGCGGCGGACCAGCTGTCCATCGTCTCGAGACGGTCCAGGAGTTCCTGGAACATCCGACGATCGGCCTCCAGCTCCTCCCGCCGGACCTCAATCCCCAGGCGGCCGCTCTGATAGGCCACGAGCTGCTCGCGGGAGCTGTAGACCTCGCGACGGCTCCGGAACGCGGCGAGTCGATCCTGCGCGGCCCGGACCTCGGCCTCGGCCTGCTCGAGCTGGTCGCCGACGAAGATCCGGCGGCGGCGCGACGCCTGTTGCGCATCGCTGGCATTGCGCATCTGGAACGTGCGGACAAGGGTGTTGAGCACACGCTCCGCCATATGCGGGTCGTAGTGCAAGTAGCTCACGTCTACAACATCGGTCCGCTCGCGCAGGCGGGCGCTGATGTTCTCCCGAAGCCGATCAATGGCGACCTCCCGCGGAAGAATGAGAACGGTCGCCTCTTCCACGGTCGGCCGCCCGCGTACGGAGAAGCTCACGTCGCGCAACGAGATCGGCCGGCCGTACGGCGCCGAAACCTGCTCCCCGCTCGCGTGAACCGTAACTCCATCCTCACTGAAACGGAGTATCAGCGTGTCGGTCCATACGTGAGGAGGGATTTCCACCCCTTCGATCCAGCTCTGGTCGAGGCCACGCGAAACGACGTGAAGCCGCAGTCCCTCGCGGTCCACCACCTCGCCCAGGACACCCCGACTACGCATGACCTCCACCTGGGAGAGAATGGGGTCCGTCATCGTGCCGGCCATCCGCTCGACCGCGACGGCCTCGATCCCACCGGTAATGGCGCGCCGGGAATCGACGAGGCGGATCACCGCCTGGGCGCGAAACACGGGCCGTTCGGTGAAAACCAGGTACCCGGCTAGTCCCGTGACGACCGCCGCGACGAAGAGGATCAGCCGAACGTGGCGCCGGAGTACGTTTAGAACGGTAACGAGGTCGATCTCGTCGTCGAAATCGGGGCGTTCACTCGGCGGTGACGCAGGACCGATCGGCGGCTGCGCCGGTCCTTTGGTCCGAGCCGGGCCGACGGGCGAAGCAGGAACGAGGTCCGCCATGATTCACTTCACCCACAGATTCAGTCCGAGATTCAATAGTGCGACGATCGCGCTCGTTATACTGCCCGCGGGCGCAATGTAGTCACGAAAGATTGATACACGCCGTTCGACCCAGATCTGATCCCCGGACTGGATCCGGATTCGAGCGACGTCCGACTGCGTATCCGTAAGGTCGAGGTAGTACTCCTGCCCATCTCGAATGAGGCGCACGCGGTCGAGGCGCCCACGCTCCGTCGGCCCCGCGATCGCCACCGCCTGAGCCAGGGTCACTTCCGGAGGGAGCGCGTAAAGGTTCGGGAGCCGGACCTCGCCGCTCACCGCGACGCGGAAGAGAGGTTGGATGGTGACCTGGGGATCGTTTTCCAATTGCTGGAGATAGTTACGTATCCGCTCCTCCGCCACATCGACCGGCACCCCCGCGACCACAACGCTCTTGTAGAGTGGGTGTCGTACGGTCCCATCCCCTGCCACGATGAAGCCGCCACTCAACTCCGGCCTCTCCCAAACTGTGATACGCAACGAATCGCCGGGCTGGAGCATCGGGACTGGCGAAGCGAGCGGGATCTGAGCCGTTGCCGTTCCGGGCAGGAGGAGGAGAACGGCGAGAACCACCATCAGTCTCGTCATGGACCCTGGCATGGTCGCGTCATCCGGGGGGCTAGACCCATGTACGGGTCTTCGCGCATAAAACGAATTTGGCAATATACGACAAGCTGGTGCATCCGTCCACCCTACGGTTTGCTTCATGGGGAATCGCCGGGAGGTGCGGCGGGGTGCCTCGAGATGCTGTAGCCAAACGGGAGCCCCTCATTCCGCTCGACGCTGTAGCGGAGGACCGGGGCGGGGACCGCAGCGCCGAACTCGGGAGAGTACCAGCCCTGCGTGGGATGTTTCTCACCGAACGACAGGGCCACTGAGTCGACGCCGAAGAAATCCACGCACACGACCGTGTCCGGGGCATATGCCAGCCAGCGGCCGCCGTCGAATCGAACGTCGAAATCGGGGTGGAGGTGGAGATAACCCTGCACCGGCTTGCCGGTAGCGCCCTCGATGGTGTCAACCACCTGCCACGTATCGCCGCGACCGGTCACGATCCTTCGGTGCACCGCCCGCCGGTCGTGGTAGGGTCGATATGCCCCCTCGAATCGGAACCCGTCGGCAACCATACGCGCATCTGCGAAGACAGGGCGCGCCCTCCGGGCCATACGGAACGAGGCCCAGATCTCCGATTGTTCGCGGCCGCCGATGGACACCGTATTGTGCGCGCGGGTGCTTCGAACGTACTCCCGTAACGGATCGCCTTCGTATCCGCTCACACCGGAGTCGACGACGACGGGCCGCCCGAAGATGTCGAGCTCGAAACTGAGGAGGTCGCAATGCGCGTGGCCGGGTTGATAGGAGGGGCCCGGCTCGCCGCAATCGATGATCAGACGGCTTCCCGTCGCTGGATCGACGAGCCCGTAGTAGCCGGTCTCTGGCAACTCGAACGGGCCAGCCACCTCCGGCACGCCCTCGCCTATCACGCTCCGCGCCAGCGTATCGATCCACTTACGAGGAGGCGCAATGCAGTTCGCCGCATCGTTGAAGAGATGCAACGTCCCGTCGGGGCGCGAGAGTATTCCGAACGCGTCGACCATCGCCGCGACCCGGGACCGGACCTCGGCGGAGACCGGGACGGCGACCGCCTCGAGGAGGGAGAGCACCTCGAGGAAATCGGCGAGGGCGATAGCGTGGTACATTGGGGACCGTTCGAAATGCCCGCCGTCGGGGAGGACCTGCTCGAAGAGCTCGCGCCAGAGTAGTCGCAGCCCCCGCTCCAACCACCTCCGCGCCGTGTCGCCCCGGAAGTACAACCCGCCGACGACCAGCGCCTTGAGATTCTTCTGGAGGTGATTCGCGAGAATGTGAAACTCGAGGCGCCGCTCGAGGAACGCGAGTTGCTGCGCCACGCTCTGGTCGATGAGAGACCTCTGCCGTGGGTCCAACGCGTCACCACAGAGGAGGAGCGCATAGATCCAGTTCACGGTACGGAGAGAGACAGGGTATGGCTCCCATCCGTCTCCCCTCCCGAGCTCCGTGCCCCGGATCCACGATTCGGCCAACCCGGCGAAACGCTCGACGAATCGCCGGTCACCCGTGGCGCGCCAGGCGAGGGCGAGATCGATCGCGTAGTCGAAGTAGTGAAGGTTATAGCTCCAGAGATGGCTGACGTAGCGGCGTCCCCAATCGACCCGGTCGAGCGTCTCGGCATGATTGAGGAAGCCGAAGGTGCCGTCGAGCACCCCCGTTGCACGGTCGATCCGCGCGACTCCATCCTCCTCCGTCCACCACCGCCCAACGATCTCGCCGAGCTGTGCGACCCGTGCCGGATCCGGCGTACTGGACACTATGACACGGACCGGGAGCTTCGCCTGGATCCGGCGGATCGGCCGGTGCACCAGCTGCTCCCAGCGGAGGTGACGGGCGGTGTGGATATAGAGAGTGAGTCTCGAGAGATTCGACATCATGCCTCGACGGCGACCGGTCGACCGGTGCGCAGTGACTCCTCGATGGCAAAGGTCGCTCGCGTCGTCGCGATCAAAGAGGGGAGCGGGATCGGTGGTTCACCACCGGTCTTGACCGCCTCCAGGAAGGCAGCGACCTCCTGGTCGAAGCCCTTTTCCTGCGAGAACCGATTGACCCGGCGGCGCTTCCCGTTCCTCGTCAGCGTGAGATTCCGGAAGTCGTCGAGGATTGCGATCCCGTTGCCGCCGTAGACCTCGATCCACTCCTTGGGGTAGCTCTTGTCACCCGTCGAGAAGTAGTTGATGCTCGCGATCGAGCCACGGCGGTATCGGAGTGTGATTGTGACTGTGTCGTGGAGCTCGGCCGTCGGTCCGCCGATCGCGCATGCGAATACCTCCTCTGGCTCGTCGTCGGTCAGGAAGGAGACGAGATCCATGAAGTGGCAGACCTCGCCGATGATCCTCCCGCCTCCATCCTCCGGGTCGTGCACCCATGCGTCCGCGGGGATCGGGCCTGCGTTGATCCGGTACTGCAAGGCGAGGGGTTGGCCAGGAGCGAAGAAGGCCTTCATCTCCCGGACGAGCGGCGAGAAGCGGCGGTTGAATCCGACGGTGAGGAGGCCGCCACTCGCCTCCTGAGCATCGAGGACCCTGCGTAGCCCCTCCTTGTCGATGGCCAACGGCTTCTCGACGAAGACGGCCTTCCCCGCCCGGAGGGCGTCGATCGCGAACTTCGCGTGGGAGCCGTGGCGTGTCGCGATGACGACGGCGTCGATCGATTCATCGCCGAGGAGTTGTTCGGTGTCGGTCGTGCAGTATGCGAAGCCGAACTTCTCCCCGGTCGTCTTGGCGTTCACACCCGTCGCCGTCGATACACCGATTAGCTCGGCACCCGCCGCGGCCCTGAACCTCGGGAGGAGGACGGCCTTGGCGAAGTTCCCTGCACCGATGAAACCGATTCCGACCTTCCCCTGCTTGGGCGCCCGCGGCCGCAGCTCGATCCGTCGGACCGGCTCGGCTCCCGCCTCTCGGCCGTACGTGAGGAGGATTCCGAGGAAGGACTGCCGGTCTTCACCCGTCACGATCGCGTATGCCCGCTCGGCCTCCTCGATCGCGAAGCGGTGCGTGGTCAGCCGCGAGGGGGTCACCTGCCCGGTGGAGACGAGCCGGAGGAACTCCTGCATGTTGCGGCGCTCGGTCCACCGGACGTACCCGATCGGGTAGTCGTGCCCGCCCTCCTCGTAGGAGGGGTCGTAGCGCCCGGGGCCGTAAGACCGGGAGAGCCGGAGCTGGA